>Ga0209461_10000031_pt1 | contig 142134 bp, 121 predicted proteins | sample AgamicAsMarz_FD_187162 | JGI IMG/M metagenome (GOLD analysis project Ga0209461, IMG submission 187162) | Agave microbial communities from Guanajuato, Mexico - As.Ma.rz (SPAdes) (version 2) | ecosystem: Host-associated > Plants > Phyllosphere > Phylloplane/Leaf | place: Guanajuato, Mexico... | reverse complement strand
TGATGGTTAGCGGCAACAACAAGAAGGTTATCATGGCGAACAACATTCGTATCGAAGAAGACCTGTTAGGTATGCGCGAAGTTCCGGCGGATGCCTATTATGGCGTTCATACTCTGCGTGCGATTGAAAATTTTTATATCAGCAACAGCAAAATCAGCGACATACCTGAATTTGTCCGCGGTATGGTGATGGTAAAAAAAGCGGCAGCGATGGCCAATAAAGAGCTGCAGACCATCCCGCGTAACATTGCCGATACCATCATTAAGGCCTGCGACGAAGTGCTGAACAACGGTCGCTGTATGGACCAGTTCCCCGTGGATGTCTATCAGGGCGGTGCCGGAACCTCGGTCAATATGAACACCAATGAGGTGCTGGCAAACATCGGCCTGGAGCTGATGGGCCACCAGAAAGGGGAATATCAGTACCTTAACCCTAACGATCATGTGAACAAGTGCCAGTCCACTAACGACGCCTACCCGACCGGTTTTCGTATCGCCGTTTACAGCTCGCTGCTGAAACTGCTTGATGGCATCAGCCAGCTGGCCGAAGGCTTCCAGCGCAAAGCCGATGAATTCCAGACCATCCTGAAAATGGGCCGCACCCAGCTGCAGGATGCGGTGCCAATGACCCTCGGCCAGGAATTTCACGCCTTCAGCGTGCTGCTGAATGAAGAGACCAAAAGCATTCTGCGCACCGCTGAACTGCTGCTGGAAGTGAACCTGGGCGCGACTGCTATCGGCACCCGCCTCAATACGCCGGAAGGCTATCAGCACCTGGCGGTGCAGCGTCTGGCGGAAGTCAGCAACCTGCCGGTGGTGCCAGCGGAAGATCTGATTGAAGCGACCTCTGACTGCGGTGCTTATGTGATGGTCCATTCATCGCTGAAGCGTCTGGCGGTAAAGCTCTCTAAAATCTGTAACGACCTGCGGCTGCTCTCCTCCGGTCCGCGTGCTGGCCTGAACGAAATCAACCTGCCAGAGCTGCAGGCGGGTTCCTCTATCATGCCGGCCAAGGTCAACCCGGTCGTGCCAGAGGTCGTTAACCAGGTCTGCTTCAAAGTGATTGGCAATGACATTACCGTAACCATGGCCTCTGAAGCGGGACAGCTGCAGCTCAACGTGATGGAGCCGGTAATTGGCCAGGCGCTGTTTGAGTCGATCAGCATCCTGACTAACGCCTGCTACAACCTGCTGGAGAAGTGCGTTAACGGTATCACCGCCAACCGCGCGGTGTGCGAAGCCTACGTCTTCAACTCGATTGGTATCGTCACTTACCTCAACCCGTACATCGGCCACCACAACGGTGACATCGTTGGCAAAATTTGCGCAGAGACCGGTAAAAGCGTGCGTGAGGTGGTGCTGGAGCGCGGCCTGCTGACGGAAAGTGAGCTGGACGATATCTTCTCGGTACAGAACCTGATGTACCCGGTTTATAAAGCGAAACGTTATACCGATGAAAACGAACAGTAAGGCTTAACCGACGCTGGTTAACCAAAGGCATACCGCGATCAACACGGTGTGCCTTTTTTTTTGTTACACAGCACACCCAGGTTTACCGGTTTACTTTTCAGGAGTGATTCATGTTTGTGGTTGAGCTGCTTATCGTCTTAATGGCGATCTGGTTGGGCGCCCGTCTTGGCGGCATTGGTATCGGATTCGCTGGCGGCATGGGCGTGCTGGTGCTGACGCTGGGATTTGGCATGGCACCCGGTGCTATCCCGTTCGATGTGATTGAAATCATCATGGCGGTGATCGCCGCGATCGCCGCCATGCAGGTAGCGGGCGGCATGGATTATCTGGTAAGCCTGGCGGAACGCCTGCTGCGCCGTCATCCGCGCCACGTCACGCTGCTGGCCCCGCTGGTGACCTACCTGATGACGCTGCTGGCCGGAACCGGGCACACCGCGTTCTCAACGCTGCCGGTGATTGCCGAAGTCGCGAAAGAGCAAGGCGTTCGCCCTTCCCGGCCGCTGTCGATTGCGGTGGTGGCTTCGCAGATCGCGATTACCGCGTCACCCATTTCCGCTGCGGTGGTCTTCTTCGCCACGCTGCTTGAACCGCGCGGCGTCAGCTATATCACGCTGCTGGCAATTGCCATCCCCTCAACCATGGTGGGTCTCTTCCTGGCGGCACTGGTGACCAACTTCCTGGGCCGTGAGCTGAAAGATGATGAGGTCTATCAGGCGCGTCTCGCCAAAGGCGAAGTCACGCTGCGCGGTGCCAGCGTCTTGCAGGCAAAACCGGGCGCGAAAAAATCGGTGCTGCTGTTTCTGATTGGTATTGTGGCCGTGGTGCTCTATGCCACCGCGACCAGCGCCAGCGTCGGGCTGATCGTCAATCCGCCGCTGCCACGCAACGAAGCGATTGTGGTGTTTATGCTGACCATCGCTACGCTGATCAGCCTGACCTGCAAGCTCGACACCAGCGAAATCCTCAGCGCCAGCACCTTTAAATCCGGCATGAGCGCCTGTATCTGCGTGATGGGCGTGGCCTGGCTGGGCGATACCTTTGTCAAAGCGCATCTGTCGGATATTCAGATGCTGGCGGGCGACACGCTGAAAACCTATCCGTGGATGCTGGCGCTGGTGCTGTTCTTCGCCTCCATGCTGCTCTACTCGCAGGCCGCCACCACCAAAGCACTGATGCCCGCCGCGCTGCTGCTGGGCGTGACGCCGCTGACGGCCATCGCTTCGTTCGCGGCGGTTTCGGCGCTGTTTGTGCTGCCGACCTACCCGACCCTGCTGGCCGCCGTTGAGATGGATGACACCGGTTCGACCCGGATTGGCAAGTTTGTCTTTAACCATGCCTTTATTATTCCCGGCGTGATTGCCATTGCGCTGTCGGTGCTCTCTGGCTTCGTCTTTGGCGGATTGCTGTTGTAGCACCGTCATCGTGTTACTGATGGAGCGTGCTATCATCGGCGCTCTTTTTAACAGGAGTCACAGCATGAACGCTGTCGTGATCCTCTGCACTGCGCCCAATCAGGCCACGGCAGAAAAACTTGCTGCCCTGGCGCTGGAAGCCCGACTGGCGGCCTGCGTCACCCTGCTGCCGGGCGCGACCTCCTGGTATCTCTGGCAGGGCAAAATGGAGCAGAGCAGTGAAGTCCAGATGCTGCTGAAGTGCGACAGCGATCATCAACAGGCGCTGTGTGATCTGCTCAAACAGGCGCATCCTTACGACGTGCCTGAACTGCTGGCGCTGCCGGTTCAATATGGAGACAGTGAATACTTGTCATGGCTGCACGCATCTCTCGTTTAATTACGCTCCTGCTGACGCTGTTTATCTGCCTGCAGGCGCACGCATCCCTCTTTTCAAACCCGGCGACCAGCCGCTTTGTGCCGGTCGATCAGGCGTTTACGTTTGACTTCGACCAGCAGGGCGCGCAGCTCAACCTGCACTGGAAAGTGAAATCGGGTTACTACCTTTATCGCCAGCAGATCCACATCACGCCGCAGAACGCGACCATTGCGCCGCTGACGCTGCCCGCCGGTCAGCCGCATGAAGATGAATTCTTCGGCAAAAGTGAGATCTATCCGCAGGACCTGACGCTGCCGGTGACGCTGCAACAGGCAGGCCCTGATGCCACGCTCAGCGTTACGTATCAGGGCTGTGCCGCCGCCGGATTCTGTTACCCGCCTGAGACACGCAGCGTACCGGTAAGTGAGATTGCAGCCAGCAGCGCGCCAGCACCGGTCAGTGCTCAGCCCGCACCCGCCAGCCCGCTGCCCTTTTCTCCGCTCTGGGCGCTGCTGATCGGCATCGGCGTGGCGTTTACACCCTGCGTACTGCCGATGTATCCGCTAATCTCCGCTATCATCCTTGGCGGCAAGCGTCACTATTCCCTCGGGCGGCTTTTTGCGCTGGCAATGGTCTATGTTCAGGGGATGGCGCTGACCTACACGTTATTAGGGATGGTGGTCGCGGCAGCGGGTCTGCGCTTCCAGGCCGCGTTGCAGCACCCCTACGTGCTGTTCACGCTCTCCCTGCTGTTTATCGTGCTGGCCCTGTCGATGTTCGGCCTGTTTACGCTGCAACTGCCCTCCAGCCTGCAAACCCGCCTGACCCTGTGGAGCAATCGCCAGCAGGGAGGATCGCTGCCCGGCGTCTTCCTGATGGGCGCGCTGGCGGGATTGATCTGCTCGCCCTGCACCACGGCCCCGCTCAGTGCCATTCTGCTCTACATCGCGCAGAGCGGAAATCTGTGGGCGGGAGCCGGTACACTGTGGCTCTATGCGGTCGGCATGGGATTACCGCTGATTGCCGTGACCCTGTTTGGTAACCGGCTGCTGCCGAAAAGCGGCCCGTGGATGCAGACGGTTAAAGAGGGCTTTGGCTTTGTCATCCTGGCGCTGCCGGTCTTCCTGCTGGAGCGGGTGCTCGGCGACGTGTGGGGAGTGCGGCTCTGGAGCCTGCTCGGCGTGGCGTTCTTTGGCTGGGCGTTCAGCGTCAGCCTGCGCGCCAGCAGCGGGAAGTGGCGCGTGGTGCAGATTATCATGCTGGCCGCTGCGCTGATCAGCGCGCGTCCGTTACAGGACTGGGCCTTTGGCGGTCAGGCCGCGCTGCATGCAGTAGCACCGCTGCCGTTTCAGACTCTTCAGACGCCGCAGCAACTCGATAGCGCGCTGCAGCAGGCCCGAGGCCGCATCACCATGGTCGATCTCTACGCCGACTGGTGCGTCGCCTGCAAAGAGTTTGAAAAATATACCTTTAGTGATAGCGCTGTGCGCGATAGCCTGAGCAAGGTACAGCTGCTACAGGCCAACGTCACCGCCAACAGCGCCAGCGACAACGCACTGTTGCAGCATCTTCAGGTGCTGGGCTTACCGACGATTTTGTTCTTTGATGCGCAGGGCCGTGAAATCCCTGGTTCACGCATCACCGGGTTTCTCAATGCCGCCGACTTCCGGGCGCATTTGCAGAAACTTACCCCGTAAACAACACTGGAGTCAGGTCATTGCCCGGTGAAATTGCCGGGCCTGCATACCCAGAGGAGAGTCACTTGCAGCGTGAACAGATACTCGAGCATGCATTGAATGTGCTTGAACAGAACGGCCTCGCCGCCACCCTCTCATTGGAAACCCTGGCGGGACAGACTGAATTAACCCTCGAACAGCTTCAGCTGTTCTGGCCCGACCGTGACGCCCTGCTCTACGATGCGCTGCGCTATCATGGCCAGCAGATCGAAACCTGGCGACGCCAGATACTGCTGGATGAGTCGCTGGCACCGGATCAGAAGCTGATGGCACGCTACGAAGTCCTGAGTGAGCAGGTCAGTAAAGGACGCTTTCCGGGCTGCCTGTTTATCGCCGCCTGCAGCTTCTACCCGCAGCCCGATCAGCCTATCCATCAACTGGCCGAGCAGCAGAAAAGCGGCTCATGGCAGTTCACCCATGACATTCTGGTGGAGCAGGGGCTGGATAACCCCAGCATGGTGACCGATCAGATGGAGCTGATCCTTGAAGGCTGCCTGAGCAGGCTGCTGGTGAAGCGCAATGTGCAGGATGTCGCCACCGCCCAGCGTCTGGCCGAGGATGTCTACAGCATCGCGCTGTGCCGCAAAAATGGCGCGCTGGCCTGAGGTTTTGCCCGCTTTGACTGAAAATCAGGCAATCAGTCACGTTTTCAGGGGTTTTTTAGTGAAAGCCGTTGACGACCCGCGGCCTTTACGGTTTAATGCGCCCCGTTGCCCGAATAGCTCAGTCGGTAGAGCAGGGGATTGAAAATCCCCGTGTCCCTGGTTCGATTCCGGGTTCGGGCACCAAAATTAAAGAAACCCGCCTCTGGCGGGTTTTTTGCATTCTGAGGCGAACCCGTTATCGAAGGTTCGATACACTCGCCACATCGTGTGGCTCGCCCCTGGGTCGCGCAAATGCTCCGGGCATTTTCGGGTTCGGGCACCATATTTAAAGAACCCGCCTCTGGCGGGTTTTTGCCTTTGGAATGGCGACCGGGCCACCCGTCCCCTACCCTTCACGCCTCGTCAGGCCTACTCAGCGTCTGAGCGCCGATATTCGTAAAACAGTTCCCCTGAACCAGTTCGCTGCTGACAAAATCCACAAATGCCCTGACCTTCGGGGATAAATGGCGATTAGAAGGCCAGATTAGCGACATCACCCCTAATGGCAGCATGTATTCAGTCAGCAAAGGGACGAGTAATCCCTTTTCAAAGGCTTCTTCAGCAACATAGACCGGCAGATGAGCTATGCCTGCCCCATCAATGGCTGCCCGCAAACCAGCGTGAGTATTGTTGAATATAAGATCCCTGGGAAGGTCCAGGTTTTCAAAATCGGCAGTGAAAGCCCAGCTAGCAATACGGCCACTTGAGGGATATTTGAAATGTATGCAGCGATGATGGACCAGATCGGCAGGGTTCAAAGGGACGCCATGCGTCTCTAAATAGTCTCTGCTGGCACAGACGACAAAATACTGCTCTCCCAGCTTTCTGCTCACCAGGCGGTTATCTGCCAGCTCACCACTTCTCACCGCGACATCTATTCCTTCCGCAATCAGATCCACCACGCGATCTTCAAAATCGATATCAAGCTGTATGTCCGGGTACTTTTCAATAAAACGTGGAAGTATCGGCATCAGAAGGGAGTGCCCAAAAATTTGCGGCACGCTGATATGCAATCTGCCACAGGGCGTGATACGCGTTTCGGCAATCAGGGCTCTGGCATCGCGAATCTCATTCAGGATGAACTTACACCGTTCATAGAAGACATGCCCTTCTTCAGTCAGACCGATGCTGCGCGTTGTCCGATGAAAAAGCCTTACCCCGAGTTCGTCTTCAAGTTTCGCAACGCTCTTTGCAATCGCTGAAGAAGAGATGCCTGACACTCTCGCCGCGGCAACATAGCTGCCCAGTTCAGCCGTATAAACAAACGCTCTGAGGCCTCGAAGACTCTCCATTCCCCCTCCAATTGTGGAATTTTTTTCCTTAGTGTAAGTACCTTTACTTATATTTACAATAATGTCACTGCATTTTAGTCTTAATGAAAATGAATTGTTAAATCGCCTGAAAGGCACTGCAGCTTTTCAACTTTTTTAAAATAGAAAGAGTGCCTCATCGGCTTTATTAATTCCGTTAATAAACCTGATAAAGCTCTTTTTATCAAATTTAAAAAAATGAAAACATGACTGATATTTTTCAGTCAAGGGAAACCCTTATATGGAGAACCATCGTGAGTGAATTAGTACATACCCTTTCGCCTGAAAATGTAATTGATAATGGATTAGTTATCTATTTTGCTGGTTCAATCAGAGCAGGACGGGATGATGTTCCTGTTTACGCGAAACTGATTAATAAGCTCAAGGAATACGGTAAAGTTATTACCGAACACGTGGGTGATTACAGTTTATCTGATGGCGGTCAGTCTTTCCTGAGTGACACATTTATTCATGACCGTGATTTGCACTGGCTGCGCCATTCTCAGGTGGTTGTCGCTGAAGTCACCACACCAAGCCTGGGCGTGGGTTATGAAATTGCAACTGCAATCAGCTGGCGCATTCCTGTTATCACGCTCTACAGAAAAAATGAAAAAAGTGTTTCAGCCATGATATCTGGCAGCGATGGATGTCGCCATTATGACTACCAGCAGGTTGAAGATGCGTTTCAGATTATCGAAAGTGAAATGGCGAAATTAGGCTACGAGGTCATCCATGAATCGTAATATTACGCATGCGCTGGTTAATACTGTAAATAACATCATGATAAATGGTAACGATGTTGGTTCTCGCGATCAAGAGCAACGGGAAGTTCTCTCCACATTAACCAAAATCAGCCATCCCACAGAGCGATTTCTGGTATTACCCCACAGAAATAACAACGTTTTTGCGCAGGTTGCAGAAACGATGTGGGTAATCGCTGGACGAGATGATCTGCACTTCCTTAAACATTATCTTCCTCGCGCAGAGGAATATTCGGATGACTCCCTGACCTGGCGAGCAGCCTACGGCCCCCGGTTACGCAAATGGAAAGGGAAAGTAGACCAGTTGCAGGGAGTGGTGAATCGCCTCAGAGAAGATCCTCTGACAAAACGTGCAGTAATGAATATCTTTGATCCTGAAACGGATTATCAGGAGACAAAAGATGTTCCCTGCAATAACTGGCTGCACTTCATCCAGCGAGGCGGTTATCTTGATTTACATGTTACCGTCCGCGCGAATGATGCCATCTGGGGATTCAGCGGCATCAATTTCTTTGATTGGAGCGTTTTACACGAAATTATTGCTAATACGCTAGGGTGGAAGGTCGGAAAGTTATCCTGGTATGTAGGCACATTCCATATCTATAACCGTCATTACTCTACTGCAGAAAAAATCAGCAGCATGAAGAACCCGGTAAGCATGTACGAGTGTCAGATTAACCCGACCAAAATAACCACTCGCGCAGAAAACATTGATGAAGTGTTAGCCATGGTTTTTCAGGCTGAAGACGCTTCACGAAATGGCAACTTTAAAAAATCGTCTGAGATCGAGAAGAACATAGCCGATCCTTTTTTCAGAAAGGCCGCGACCTTGTTGAAAATTTATAATGCGCTGCAGCTAAATGTCGATCGGGACATTATCAGTAATTACCTCAAGGAGCTGGGTAACAGTGACTTCCACGTTGCCGCACTTGAATATCTGAGCAGGAAATGGAAATCACCGGAAACACTTGCGGCAATCAGCACTATTTCAAATGAATTTTATCAGGCATTTACCTCGATGAAGAACCCGGTAAATAGCAGCTTAATCACTTAGTTTTAAAGGTCTCTGCGTGAAAACCACATTAAAAATTTCAGTGCCCAATATAAAACGTTCCAGACTATTTGTTGCATCGACAATATTAAATGCAACGGGTGGTGGATTGATCATGGCGTTTATGATGATCTACTTCGACAGAACGACAACGCTTACGCTCTCAATAATAGGCGTAGCTATTGCTACAGGTCGCGCCCTTTCCTCTTTAGTACCTGTCCTGATTGGAAGGTTACTGGACAGGCTCGGTCCTAAAAAACTGTCGATATGGGGCGATTTTATTAGCGGCGTGGGTTTTATCATGTGTCTTTTCGCCAGAGACCCTTTAACCATAATGCTGACGCAGTTTTTTACCCAGGCGGGATCGCATATTTTCTGGACGAGCAACCGAGGGCTGGTTTCACTGGCTTCGGGTGGGAAAGGAACACAAACCTGGTTCGGACTCATTGCGTCGATCAGGAATATTGGCCTAGGATTGGGCACAATATTTACTTCACTGGCTTTTTCTGTTGATTCTGATAGCAGTCTGCATTTTATCATCATCGCGTCGGCATCACTTTACTTTCTATCCTGCCTGGCACTTTTGATGTGGCATCCTGTAGCCGTGCAGACGGTAAACAACACCCATAAAAAAGCAGAAAGTCATAATATAAGAAAAGTGTTGAGCGACCCCAGCTATCGCCAGCTTCTGATAGTCAATTTTGGCTTAGTCATTGCTGCAATGGTTATTCCGCTCGTAATTGTTATTTATGCCACCCAACAACTTGGCCTTCCTGCTTTTTTCTCAGGCGGCCTGGTGATTTTAAATACGGCGATTGTGGCGCTAATCAGCACCCATATAGCATCATGGACAAAAGAGAACGACCCCGTTCAGAACATAAAGCATGCTTATTACCTGAATATTCTTTCATTCATTATTTTCTGGTGTGCCAGCATAACTGTAAGCAATCAGATATTAACCGGCGGACTGTTAATTGTTGCGATGCTGATTTACAGCCTTGCGGAAATGTTATCCACGCCGTCGGTTAACATGCTAAGTATAAAACTCGCCCCGGAAGTCAATAATGGAAATTACATGGCTGCCTTTCAGATGACCTGGTCGGCAGGAATGACGCTGTCTCCGGCAATTTTTGGCTGGCTACTGGATATGAATACGCATTCAACGTGGATAGTACTGCTCTTACTGACCGCAGTCACTTTTGGTCTGGGATTCAGAAATTTAAAAGGAGGAGTTAATGAATACAACTATTAATGGAAATAAAAGCATACTGGTTATTGAGCCGATCGGTATGGGAGGAGAGCTGCTTCTTAAGGCAATACGCGCACTGGGTTACCATTCAGTCGTCGCCACCACAGAAGAAGTCTATACCTCCATGCTGCAAGAGGTCTCCGGCATGATTGATGACCTCATTTTTCTGGACTTTTCAGTGCGCCAGCAGGCCATTGAGACGCTGGTCAGCGAAGCGAATAAGAAAGGCGTTTCCGGGGTGGTGGTCGCCTGGGAGTTCCTGACAGATATCGCAGCAGAAGTCGCACAAAGGCTCAATCTTTGCGGTCCGGATGCCTCGCTTTCCAGAGCCAGAAGAAATAAATATGACATGTACCGCACACTGTCTAAGGCAGAGTGTCCGTTACCGGCACTGCTGGCGGTATTAACTGACAAGGATGATGTGCATCAGCTTCCTCTGGAAGAGCTGGCGTTTCCTCTGGTGGTCAAACCTGCTGAAAATGCAGCCTCCTTTGGCGTTTCAGTGCTGATGGAGAGCGAAGAGTTTCCTCAGGCATGTAAAGACGCATCACAATGGACACATGAATACCCACACGGTATTCCTTTCAGCAAAGAAATTCTGGTTCAGGAATATATTCCCGGCCAGGAGTTTAGTGTTGAAGGCCTTTCCGTGTCAGGTCGATATGCGCCCTGGGGTGTGACAATGAAGTTCACCACACCCGGCAAAGCGCGTGCAGAAACCGGACACATTTTCCCGGCCCCTGTTCCTGACGCTTTACGCGATGAGATTCTGAACGTTGCCGCTCAGGCGGTTATTGCCCTGGGCATCACGAATGGCATAAGCCATACCGAAATCAAATTAGACAAAGAAGGAAAGCCACGCGTTATTGAGAGCTGTTCACGGCCAGCAGGTGACTATATTCCTCGTCTTGTCGCCCTTTCCACCGATCAGGACCCTCTTGAAATCTATGCCCGCCAGGCAGTCGGCAGGCTGGATAGTGATTTCAAACCTGCCGCGCCTAAACGCTATTGTGCCATTCAGTTTATCCGGCCTGAAGCCGAAGGCGTTTTAAAGCAGCTTGAAATTCCCTCCAGGCTGGAAAATGCATCCGTCATTGAAACCCGCTCTACAGTTAGTGAAAATTCGCCGGTAAAACCGGGCTCTACAAATATTGAACGTCTGGGATGGGCCATTTTTACCGCTGATTCTGAGCAGTCGATACTTTCGGCTATGGATGAATTTTCACAAAGCACCAGGGTCTCTATCGTATGAGTGATTTTCCTGTACTCTGCATCCGCTCGCTGGATATAAGCCAGGCATCACCCTTTCTCGAAATGGCCTGGGAAACGATTAAAAGTAAGCATAGTGATTCAAGACTGCTGCTCAAAGATCAGCCCCACTCTTCGTCTCCGATGAGGCCTGATGCCGCAATTGACGATGCTCAAAGTGAGCTTCAGCCGGCTTCCGTCAGCCACGTTATTTCCTGGTCCATTCCAAATGAAAGGACCATTGAAGACATCACTTTGTTAGAAGGCGTCAGCGCGGTCCCTGGCCCGATTAATGCTGTGTATAAGCTCTCCGATAAAAGAGCAACCAAAATGCTTTTTGAGCAATTCGCCCTTCCTACACCGCGCTGGGAACTTCTGGACCGCGAATTTACGCATGGGGAGCTTTTAAAACCGGGCTGCAGAGACAAACTTGAGCATGAACTGGTCAGCCATATCGCTTTTCCCGTCATTCTGAAACCCCTGTGGGATTGTATGGGGCATGGTATTGAGATCATCAGTAACAAAGACCAGCTGATCAAGACGCTGAGTCAGAATCAGCGCAAGAACATTTTAATTGAGTCCTTTATTGATGGTGCGCTCGGTTGTATAGAAATTGTTGGTACGCCGGGGAATTACTTTTTCCAGCCTCCCTGCTATACCGGCCAGAGTTCACAGGGAGTTCGCTCTGATTTTGATACGATACGAGTCTGTCATCCTGGTCTTTTCAGCAAACAGTTAACCGGCGAGGTCCAGACAAAACTGATCCTTTTATTAAATCACCTGGGTTTCAGCGGTGTCTGCTGTGTCGATTTTATTGTGACGGAAGACAGCCTTTATCTGCTGGAAATTAACCCACGGATTAGCGGAATCAGTTGTCTGGGCTCAGCAGCAAGTGGCGTCAATTCATTTGAGTCAACTTACCTTATTTCTGCGGGTCAATGGCAGGCGCCGCTTCCTTATCAAAGTCGTCAGGGAGCCGCTCTGCAACTGGGTGGGAAATATGCAGATGAAATCAGTCCTGTTATTCGCGACGAAGGCAATAACGTCACGGTTTACCGTGATAACGTCATCACGGTTGACGAAAAACAGTCGCGAAATATGATTGCCGGCGGAACGATCAGCAGCATTGAGAACGTGTTGCAGTCTGTTCAGCATAGCTCGCTAAGCTTTATTGCTTTAATGCTACGCATGGCTTAGTCCCGCACAGTATTGCCTGACATAATCAGGAGCAGGTCTCCCTGGCGTCTCGTTTTACAGGCTGATACATCCGGGATAATAAGTTGATAATGTCGTGTGGAGGCAATCATCCGGTCAGGATGTTTTTGTCCTGCCTGTTACGGCCCTTTTCAACAGGTGATAATTAAAACGTCAGCGGCAGTGCGGCGTTCGCACAATGTGACTCCGCTTTCCTCAACCCGTCTCTGGCGGGTTGAGGTTTTGTCTATCACGCCCGCTACCCTTCCACCCACACCGCCCCGGCATCCGCTGATTTCACGCACTGCGCCACCCAGCGCACGCCCGCTAATCCGGCATGCACATCGGGATACCAGAAATCCTCCAGGAAAGCGCTGTCACGACGATCGGTGGCATCCATCGCCAGCGCGAAGCGGCGATAAAGATTCGACCAGGCTTCGAATAACCCTTCGGTATGACCTCCGCCGATCCGGTCCTCTTCAAGCGCGCGCGGACTGAGATAGCCCATGCCGCGCTCCAGAATGCGAACCGGCTCGCCCTGCACTTCGTAACGCAGCTGGTTTGGCTGCTCATCCCACCACTCCAGACTGGCTTTCGATCCGACCACGCGAACCTTCTGTCCGTGCATCGATCCGGCATTCACCGCCGACGCCCAGAGCGTGCCGACCGCGCCGTTGTCATACTCCATCATCACAAAGGCGTTATCCTCCAGCGGCGCGCGCGAAACGACAAAGCTCTGGCGCGAACAGAGCAGGCGCTTCACTTTTAACTGCGGCAGCATCGTTTCGGCGATAAACAGCGGATGTGTCGCCAGATCGCCTAACACGTAGCTCGGACCAACAAAGCGCGGATCCACCCGCCAGCGGGTGCTTTCACTCTGCAACTCCACCGCCTCATTATGAAAGCCATGGGCAAACTGCATATTCACGATGCGGATCTCACCCAGTATACCTTCAGCGATCATCTCTCTGGCCTGATGAATCAGCTGATGCCCGGCATAGCCGTATGTGACGCCAACAATCTTCTGCTTCTTGCGACTCAGCTGCTCCAGCTCATCGGCCTCCTCGACCGTAAAACAGAGCGGCTTCTCGCACACCACATGCAGCCCGGCATTCAGCGCCGCACGGCAAATGGCGAAATGGGTATTGTTTGGCGTGGCGATCGACACCGCTTCGATGCCATCTTCACGCGCCGCTTCTCCGGCGAACAGGCTGGCGTAATCGGGATAGCAGCGTTCAGGTGCCACACCCAGCGCCTGACCAAACTCGCGGCCGCGCGCCGCGTCGATATCAAACGCCCCCGCCAGCAATGCAAAATTGCCGTCACGCTGCGCCGCCGAGCGATGGATATAACCAATCTGGCTGGTGCCGCCGCCACCGATCATGCCCCAGCGCAGCGAGCGGTTAACTGCTTTTTTACCGTTAATCATGCTGTTGTCCTCAGAATCCTGTTGATCGGAGATAGTCCAGGCTGGCTTTCACATCCCGCAGACTGGTGTCGGCATGGCGCGGATCACGCTCCTGTTCGATGGTGATCCAGCCCTGATAATGACGTTCTGTCAGCAGTGTGCGCACCGCCGGATAGTCGATTGCGCCCTGCCCCAGCGGACACATCACGCCCTGCGCGCAGGCAGTGAAAAAGTCGAGTCCGCGTGAGAGTGCGTCGCGCCAGACCCGTGGGTTAACGTCTTTAAAGTGGAGGTAATCGATGCGCGACCAGTACTGCTCCAGCGACGCGACCGGGTCCATGCCGGCGTAACAGAGATGACCGGTGTCCAGGCACAAACCCGCAACTTCATACGGAATGTCAGAGACCAGCTGTGCCAGCTCATCGGCAAACTCAATGCAGCCACCCGCATGCGGATGGATAACCGGCCGCACGCCATACTCCTGCCAGGCGATCTCACTCAGAAGAGTGATGTGCTGCATCATGCGCTGCCAGTCGTCAGCGGAAAGTCGTGGCGCTTTTTCAGACTGACCGGCATATTTCGCCCGCTCCGGATTGCCGAAATCAATAATCACCAGATAAGGCGCGCTGGCTCCGGGCGTTTTAGTCGCAACAGGCACGCTGGACAGCGTACGACACAGATTGTGGGTCAGCGTTACCAGCGCAGGAAAATGCGCCTCACTGACCAAATCGTCGAAAATCGTGCCTGCCACCAGCGAAAGCTGATGCGCATTAAGCTGCCGGGTCAGTTCGGCAGCATCCGCTGGCAGATAGCCCCAGGGGCCGAGTTCAATACTGGGATAGCCAGCCTGCGCGGCTTCGGTCAGGACTTTCTGCCACGGCGGCAGAAAAGGATTAGCGGGATCATCCACGCCCCAGCTACAGGGCGCATTCGCAATATGAAAGGTCATGATATCTGCCTGTGCAATGAGAACTGAGGGCAGTATCAAATGAAAATTTCATCTCAGACAACAATGAAAGTTTCATTTTTTGATAGAGATCGCGTTTAAAAATTGCGATTAATGATAGTTTCTTATCAAATAAACGCTAACCTGTTTTTCTACAGGTTTTCTCGCGTCACGATTTCAAAGGGCACCGTCACCTGCGCAAAATGGTTACGTTGCCCCATCCGGCTGCTGAGACAGGTCGCGATCACCGCCTCCGCCATCGCATCAATACGGTGCCGCAGCATCAGCGTGATCGTGCCGTCAATGAGCGCCAGTTCATCGCCGGGCAGCGGGCCGTGGCACAGCAAATCAATCTGCGTGCGACCGCTCTCACGCAGCGCCTGTATTACGCCCTCTATGCCGCCGCAGGGCGCATAAATCATGACCAGATCGCCGTGGGCTTCCAGCAGTTGCCGGGTCGCCTGATAGCCCCCTTCGCTCGACTCATAAGTCTTTAACGGTTCCAGTACCCGCTGACTGATGCCCGACTCGCGCAGGTAGGAGCGGAAACTGATTTCGCTGCTCTCCTGGCAGGTGAAACGGTGGTCGCCCAGCAGCACACCGACACACCCCGGCTCACGCAGGAGATGCTGTGCCATCCAGGCTGCAGTGCGGCCTGCTTTCTGATTATCGATGCCAATAAATCCGGCATGGTCACAGGGCGAAAAATCGGAGAACAGCGCGTAAACCCGCACACCCAGCCGTGAAACATCCTGGATTGCGTGACGGATCAGCGGGTGATCCAGTGCCACCAGCGCAATCACATCGCTGTGCTGTGCCAGCTGACGCAAGGAATGCGCGACGGCTTCAACCTCGTGAATATCATGCCAGCAGAATTCAGGATCGCTGCCGTGTGGCTGCTGCGCCTTAAGCTGCTGTTTGAGCGCCTCGCCCAGCTGCTGATAAAACGAATAGCGGGCAGGCAGCAGGATAAAGCTCACGCGGAGTGCGGCTGCAGCCAGCGGCACAGTGGTCTGGCTGTGCGCCTGGGTCAGGCGATAGCCCAGGTCGCGGGCCGCAGCCAGCACCTTCTGCTCAGTCACATTGCGAACCGGCGCACGGCGGTTCAGCACTCTGTCTACCGTTGCCACACCCACGCCCGCCGCCTGCGCAATGGCCGTCATCGTCACTTTTGACATCACCCTTCTCCTGCTTTTCCTGGTCGCGTTAGCTGACGGCTACGCCTTAATATTCTGTTGTTTAAGACAGTACTACTTTATCGCGGCAGGGCCATTTCCTCTCATTAATTTGATAGAAAACCACAACTAATTTTGATCATTCTCGCAAAATGAAACATTCATTTCTTTCTGTATTCTCTTTAAAACGTCCATTTGCTAAAACGGGTAAAAATCCCGCACCGATCCGGTTGATGGGATCACATCATCAAAATGTTAGAGCAGTGACGGCGGGCTTTCTATAGTGGAGTCCTGAGCAGCACCTGCCTGCACGTACAACACGTACAAAAGGAAAAGATATGTTCCCTTCAACGCTTCCGGCTCCACGCATAACCGATGCCCGCCAGGTTCCGCGACTGCGCTGGGGCATTATCGGGCCAGGCTGGATCGCCGACCATTTCGCCCATGCGCTGCGCCAGCATACCCACCAGCAGCTCACGGCGGTGGCTGCGCGCGACCCGGCAAAGGCGCAGGCCTTTGCTGACAAATGGTCAATTAGCCATGCCACAGACGACCTCGATGCAATGCTGGCGCGGGATGATGTGGATGCGGTTTATATCGCGACACCCCACAATCACCATTTTCCCGATGGTCTGCGCGCGATTGCCGCCGGAAAGCATTTGTTGATCGAAAAACCGCTGGCGCTGAATGCGCAGCAGGCGGCTCAGCTTAAACAGGCCGCCACGGCCGCGAACCAGCTTTGTATGGAGGCGATGTGGTGCAACTTCGCGCCGAAGTATGACGTCATCCGTCAGCTGCTGGAGGATGGCGTACTCGGTGACGTCCATACCCTGATTGCCGATCATGGAGAGTTTTTCACCCCGGATCACCGCATCTTCAATGCCGATCTGGCGGGCGGTCCGATGCTCGATCTCGGCAGTTATCTGGTAGCGCTTAGCGTATTTGTTGGCGGCGGTGCACCTGACACGATCGTTGCCCGTGGTCAGCCCGTCCAGGATGGCCGCGTTAACGGTCAGACGTCGATGCTGTTTACCCATCAGCACGGCATGCAGTCGGTGCTGAATACTACCCTGTTCAGCAACACACCCGGCTGTGCGGTGATTGCCGGTCGCGACGCTACGCTGGAGCTGGCGGGCCAGTTCTATGCACCCGGTAATTTCACGCTTACTTCCAGCGATCGGCGTCACTGCCTGCAATGGCAGGAACCCACTAACCGCTATGAACAACTCTGTCATGAAATTAACCACTTCGCCTGGTGTGTCGGCCAGAACCTGATCGATTCGCCTGTCCACTCGCTTGATCGGGCGATCATCACCCTGGCCGCAATGGACAACGTCAGGCAGCAGATCGGCGTGACCTTCAACGAAGAACAGCAACCTTAATGTGCCCGGAGCAGAAAGATGAAAATCGCTTTTGATGTGGATGTGATTAAAGACTTAGGCATCACCCGAATGGTTCATCAGGTGGCCGACTGGGGCTACAAATATATCGAACAGTCGCCGCATCCGCAGATCAACCCGTTTTATAAACATCCCAAAGCCAGCCGTGAGATCATCACCGAGTATAAGAATGCATTGAGCGCTACCGGGCTGGAAATCTCCTCGTTTATCGTGGTTTATCGCTGGTCCGGCCCGGATGAGTTGCGCCGTCAGGCGGCGGTGAAGAACTGGAAGCGGATGATTGAGATAGCGGTTGAGATGGGTGTGCAGGTCATTAACACCGAACTCTCCGGCACACCTAACGAGCCGGAAATCTGTGAAGAGATGTTCTATCGCTCGATGGAAGAGTTGCTGCCGATTATCGAACGTGAAGGCATTCGCGTCGAAATTCAGGCGCACCCGTGGGATTTCTGCGAAGAGAACAATGAAACAGTGGATATCGTGAAGTCGTTCCGCAGTGATAACGTGAAGTATATCTACAGCGCGCCGCACACCTTCTTCTATGACAAAGGCAAAGGCGATGTGAAACCGATGCTGGAGTATGCGGGTGACGATCTGTCGCACATGCTGATCGCCGACACCATGAACCATACGAAGCACTGTCGCTATATCGTTAACCCGCCAGGCGTGGATGCCACTATTCACCAGCATGTTGGCGTAGGCGAAGGTGAAGTTGATTTCGATACTCTGTTTAAAACCCTGCGCGACACCGGCTTTGCTACCCGCACGCATAAAGTGGGCGGTGAACCGATTATCGCGGCGTCACTGTTTGGCTACCCGGAAAAGATGAAGGTGCAGGCGATTGAAACCCGCGAACTGATTGAGCGTGAACTGCTGTAACCCTGCCTGCCGTGCAGTCGTTGCTGGCTGCACGGTTATGTCCGTGCAGGACAAACATCGTCCCGTCTGACACACTTTTAAGCACTTTTCCCCTGAGCCGCTCTCCGCCTGACATCGGCCCGTCACAGCACGCCTTTGCGCAGCCAGCAGAGTTAAACCGCCTTCGCAGCACCTGCTACACTCCAGACCAATACCACACCATAAGGCGAACTTTCATTATGTCGGAAAATGCATATCAGCCCGCAAAAGTCTGGACCTGGGACCCTGAAGCTAAAGGTAACGGCGCTAAAACTAATCGTCCGTTCGCTGGTCCCACCCATGAAAAAGCGTTGCCGGTCGGCAAACACCCTCTGCAGCTCTATTCGCTCGGCACGCCTAACGGCCAGAAAGTCACCATTTTGCTGGAGGAGCTGCTGGCGCTTAACGTCAACGATGCCGAGTATGATGCCTGGCTGATTCGTATCGGCGACGGCGATCAGTTCTCGAGTGGTTTTGTCGACGTGAACCCGAACTCAAAAATCCCGGCGCTGAGCGACCACTCGGCCACACCGCCGATTCGGGTATTTGAATCAGGCAATATCCTGCTCTATCTGGCGGAAAAATATGGTTACTTCCTGCCGAAAGATATCGCTGGCCGCACTGAAACGCTGAACTGGCTGTTCTGGCTGCAGGGCTCAGCGCCTTACCTGGGTGGTGGTTTCGGCCATTTCTATCACTACGCGCCAGAAAAAATTGAGTACGCCATTAACCGCTTCACCCTGGAAGCGAAGCGTCAGTTTGACGTGCTGGATCGTCGACTGGCCGATAACCGCTATCTGGCCGGTGATGACTACACTATCGCCGACATCGCCACCTGGCCGTGGTACGGCAACATGGTGCTCAACGATCAGTATGGCGCTGCCGAATTCCTGGATGTGCAGTCCTATAAAAACGTGGTGCGCTGGGCGAAAGAGATCGCACAGCGTCCTGCCGTCATCCGCGGCCGCAAGGTTAACCGTGTTATGGGTGACCCGGCCGATCAGCTACATGAGCGTCATGATGCAGCCGATTTTGACATTAACACTGAAGATAAACGCCAGGCGTAAAGGAGCCCACAATGAGCGCATATGTAATCTTTATTCGCGACAAAATTACTAATCCTGAGGAATTCGCTATTTACGGCGAGAAAGCGGGCAAAGCGCGCGGCGATCATCCTATTACGCCGCTGGCGTTTTATGGACAGCTTGAGACGCTGGAAGGACCGGAAGCGGACGGCGTTGTCGTGCTGGAGTTTCCGACGGCTGAAGCAGCGCATGGCTGGTATGACAGCCCGGAATATCAGGAAGCGAAACAGCATCGCCTGAAAGGTGCGGAATATCGTGTGGTGCTGGTCCAGGGTGTAGAGCAGTAATAGCGTATCGTTAATATGAAAACAGTAAGCCGTAGCCGTCAAGGTACGGCTTTTTAACCCGGCCGCCAGGAGAATCATTTCCGATTAATACTCCCGACATCTTCCCTCCTTTCTTTATGTTAACATTGATGACTCATCTGAAACCTTACGCTAAAATTTAAATCTGCATAAAAATAAAAATCAACAGACTATTATATTTGCTGCTGGCTAAATACTGCCGTGCATAAATAAAAAACTCTGTAGCCTGCTTTGCCACAGAGTTTTGGTTAGCCCCCTTAATCATAACAACGTTAAAGACTTTTAATTAACGTCATTACAATGTAAGCAAAGGCGGATTTAAAAAATAACGCCATTGGATGGGCGGGGGCTTAACAGCAACCTATCAATTTAGACGATGGCAGCGCTGCCGTTGGTGCCATAATTCTGACGGAAGTCAGCAGCATACGCGGAAACGGTGTCTTTGCCCCATAGCGCGCCCATCACGGCACATACAACCGGACCGATAATGCCACCCAGAATAGCCCCAACGCCCTGAGCAATAGGACCGAAAACGGCGCTACGGCTGGCGCTGCCGCCTACGGTAACGCCCGTCGCCAGACCTTCGAGCAGCCCCCACATGGCACCTTCAGCAGCGTCACCCAGAGAAGCCACTAATGTACCACCGCTTACGGTTTCCATTTCAATCAAAGATAATTCACGCATGATTAATTTCCTTTTATTTAAAATAAGTATTGGTAAAAAACTTCATTAAAAAGTATTTTTAATGAAGAGGGTATGACGCAACGCTTGCAGTTAGCTCGAGTATTTCTTTCTGAAGTCAGCCGCATATGCTGCGACTGCGTCTCTGCCAACCATTGCGCCCATAATCGCGCCCGCTATTGGGCCAATAATGCCACCTAATATTGCTCCGACTCCCTGTGCGATAATGCCGAATACTGCATCACGGCTTGCGCTTCCACCAACGGTAACACCGGTTGCTAATCCATCCAGTGCACCCCAGACAATACCTTCAAAAAAAGCGTTAACCTCATCGGCAGTCGCTACAGCACCACCACTGACGGCACTAACTTCGTATTGTTTTAGTGTTCTCATTCTTTTACCTCAACTGATAACTGTAGGTTTTATAGCACTGCTATTTCAGGAGGTACAAACCTCATTGATTTAATACAATACCTTAGCTATTAACCTGAGGAAATAGTAAAAACATCCATTTTCAGGATACATATAACGTTTGCGTTTTATTTGTTCATATAAAAACCGGCCCCATCTTAAAAAGACCTGATTCATTTCTAAAAATAAACCCTGATTTAAAAATTATATTTTAAAGGTTAATTTAATGTGAATTTTTTCGAATTGAATTAATTAAATATAACATCACACCCATAATGAGATATATTCAGGCGGCCGAAGCCCCCCATTATTTATCTTAGTTGAGTTGAATACGCGCTACGCCATCCAGCCCCTGACTACTGTGATCGTCATTAAAGCCCTGCTTCAATGTCACAAACAGCGTCTGCCCATCCGGTGAGACCAGCAGGCTGTTCGGATGGCTCTCAAACGACCAGCTGTTTTTCACTTCATAGGTCGTGCCATCCAGTTGCAGCACCTTCTTCGACTCGCGCTGGCTGATATAAATCTCATTGCGCTTGCCGTTAAACTTAATCCCCAGCGAATCGCCCAGACCCAGACGCTTAATCACCTTGCCGCTGCGCTCATCAAACACCAGCGTGTTTTTCGCCTTAGAATTATCCGTGACAAACAGGCGTCCCGTCGCCGGATCTTCGGCCATGTTCAGGAACAGAGTGTCCTGCCCGTCACCGGCTGTCAGACGCTGCTCGATCCTGTGATTACGTGGATTGATCACCAGGATCTCACCGCTGCCGTTCGCCGCGTAAATCCGATCGCTGACCGGCGAAAAGATAATGCCTGTGACCCACTTCCCGGCATTTTTAATCCGGGTTTTCAGGGTCAGCGTTTTGGCATCGACCACCCAGATCACACCTGGATTGCCTGTGCCGCCCACATAGAGCAGACCGTCATGCAGAAAGATTTCACGCGTGCCAACCGGTAACCCTTTCTCGTTTTTGTCGTCAAACATCAGGCGCTTCAGCACCTTTCCGTTCTCCGGATCAATCTTAGAGATACCGCCATCCAGTGAGTTGGTGGCGTAGAGTGCGCTGCCGTCCGGCTCGCTAATCAGCCCAAAGTTTTTCAGGTCGAAGTGGCCTGCGCCAGTGCTCTGCAGCGTGGTGCCATCAAGACGGTAGATCATTCCGCCGCTGACATCTTTGAAGCCCTGGGCGCTGGCGACATAGAGCGTGTTTTTCGCGGGCAGATAAGCCATCTCATACAAACCTTCGCCCAGCTCGCGCTCAATCAGGTTATCGGGACTGGAGGGCTGCATCACTACGGCGCCGCCATCCACTTTTTTTACCGCGGTCTGGCACGCCGTCAGGCTGACGGTGGTAACCATCGCCAGTGCGAGTGCCGTTTTACGCGGGCTGAACAACGCTTTCATGCTTAACTCCACTATCGACCTGTTCTCCCGGCTGGCCGCAATGCAGAGGGCAGGCAGGGGAGAAAATGAATGAGAATCATACGCATCAGAAAAATGGCTGTAAACGCAGCGGCAGTCTGAAGCGACCGAATCAGCTTAATGCGGTATGTTAAATGTCCGCAGGTGCTTTTTCACGTCCGCCCGTCCCTATAAAATCACGACTTTTCAGCAGATTGCAGCTTTTTCTGCAAAAACGCCACAAACGCGGTAATGCGCGCCGGCAGCTGACGCTGCGCCTGCCAGACTGCAAAAATATCGCCATCAGGGGCCTGCCAGTCAGGTAGTACCTGCAAAAGTTCGCCTGTCGCCAGGCTGTGCTGCGCGTCCCACCAGGAGCGTAGCAGAATGCCATGCCCATCCATCGCCAGCCGCATCGCCACTTCACCATCGTTGGTAATCAGGCTGCCGCGCACTTTCTGGCTGATGTTCTGTGTGCCGCTGGTCAGCCGCCACAACGTAAAATCGCTGTCGTGCTGACGCAGTAAAATGCAGTTGTGCTGCGCCAGATCGCGCACCGTAGCGGGCAGGCCGTGGCGGGCAGCATAGGCGGGTGAGCAGCAGAGGATGCGCGGATTGGTGCGCAGTTTACGCGCCACCAGCCGCGAGTCGGGCGGTTCGCCGACGCGGATATCAATATCCATGTGCGCATCAAGAAAATTAAGCGGCTGGCTGCTGAGCTGCAACGAGAGTGAGAGCTGCGGATGCAGCGCGGCAAATGCCGAGACGCAGGGCGCAATATGGCGACGGCCAAAACCAAATGAGGCGTTGATGTTAAGTGTGCCGCGCAGCTGAGCCGTTTCACCGCTGACCGCCTCTTCCAGCGCCGCCAGCTGATCCAGCAACGGGCGCGCGCCTGCCAGATAACGGCGACCTTCCGGCGTCAGCTCCAGCCGTCGCGTGGTGCGGCGCAGTAGCTGCACGCCAAGGCGCTGCTCCAGCTGGCTCAGACGCTTGCTGACCGCCGCCAGCGACAGGCCCAGTTCGCGCGCCGCCGCGGTCAGACTGTCCAGCGCGGCCAGGCGAACAAAGAAGGCTAAGTCATCGGTGGAGGTGCGGGATTCTCTACTTTGATTCAACAATGGATTGCCTTTGAGGCTCATTATTTCCCCGGAATCGACAGTTATACTGCGTACACAATTCGAACATCAACCGGAAAGGTACCCTGTGACTGACAAAATCCACCGCATTGCTGTGATCCCTGGCGACGGTATCGGCAAAGAAGTGATGCCGGAAGGCGTCCGCGTAATGAATGTGGCCGCAGAGAAATTTAACATTCCGTTGCGCTGGGAGTGGTTCGATTACGCCAGCGCCGACTACTGGCAGCAGCATGGCAGGATGCTGCCTGACGACTGGTTTCCGCAACTGAAAGCCTTTGATGCGATCTATTTTGGCGCGGTGGGCTGGCCCGATGTGGTGCCCGACCACGTTTCGCTGTGGGGCTCGCTGCTGCAGTTCCGCCGGGAGTTCGACCAGTACGTCAATCTGCGTCCGGTGCGGCTGATGCCTGGCGTCAAAGCACCGCTGGCGAATCGTCAGCCCGGCGATATCGACTTCTATGTGGTGCGCGAAAACACCGAGGGTGAATACTCCAGCGTTGGCGGCACCATGTTCCCCGGCACCGACCGTGAAGTGGTGATTCAGGAGACAGTAATGACACGCACCGGCGTCGATCGCATCCTGAAGTTTGCTTATCAGCTGGCGCAGAGCCGTCCGAAGAAACACCTGACCTCCGCCACCAAATCTAACGGCATCGCCATTACCATGCCTTACTGGGACAGCCGCGTCGAAGCGATGTCCGGCCAGTTCCCCGAAGTTCGCGTCGATAAGTATCATATCGATATTCTCACCGCCAACTTCGTGCTGCACCCGGACTGGTTTGATGTGGTGGTCGCCAGCAACCTGTTTGGCGATATCCTCTCCGACCTCGGCCCGGCCTGTACCGGCACTATCGGCATTGCACCTTCCGCCAATATCAACCCGGAAGGCCTGTTCCCCAGCCTGTTCGAGCCGGTTCACGGTTCTGCGCCCGATATCGCTGGCAAAGGCGTCGCCAATCCCATCGGGCAGATCTGGTGCGGGGCGATGATGCTGGAGCACCTCGGCTACAAAGCGGCGGGTGATGCGGTGTTAGAGGCGATTGAACGCACGCTGGCGGCGGGACAGCATCTGACGCGCGATCTTGGCGGCAGCGCCAGCACCGAACAGCTCGGTGCCGCCATCGCCGCTGCGCTGTAAATCAATCCGGCAACTGCACCACGCACTCAGGGTGCCAGCCTGACGGTAACGGCTCCGGACGTGTTATCACCAGGCTGTGCAGTTGCAGGTTCTCTACCCCACGCGCAAACAGGCCCGGCAGTCCGCCGGGATAGCGCTCGACACCAAAGGCTTCGCCGGTTTTCGGGTCAAGCCTGTAAGCGTTATCCAGCCCCATGCCAGTCGGCGAGTCCGGATTACAGGGCGGCCGCACGTCAAAGTATCCCTGTGTCATCGGCGACACGCTCTGCCGCATCTGCAGCTGGCTGATCACCACATCACGTATCCACCCCGGTTCTGCCGCATGCAGGTTAATTGCCCCTTCTGCTACGCCCGTCAGATTACTGAACTGCACCTGCTCCACGATGCCAGGCGTGATGGCGGGATCGCGGCGGCGTACCGAAATATGCAGCGGATCGGCTTTACCCCAGTGACAGGGCGGCGCGTGGTGACAGGCAAAGGTCAGATTGCTGAACAGCAGACGCCGCATCGCGCCGCCGTCACGCGACAGAATGCCGATGCCGCGGTTGGAATCAAAAATGGTGCAGCCGGTTACCGTAACATCTTCGACGTCATCCCAGGTTTCGGTGCCGATCTTAAAGGCGCAACTGTAGCTGCGCAGCAGGCAGTTGGTGATCATGATCTGCCGCGCCGGACGCCGTAGTGCGGCCGGTTTATGGGTGGTTTTGATACAGATGGCGTCATCAGCGGCGCTGAGGTAACTGTTGCTGACAAACACGGCTTCGCAGCTGTCGATGTCGAGCGCATCGGTATTCGGCATAGTCATGGCGTTGTCGATGGTGAGGTGGTCGATATGCACATGGCGACAGCTCACCAGATGCACTGTCCACATCGGTGCCTGCATAATGGTAAAGGCGGTCAGCGTCACCTGTTCGCAATCTTCAAACACAATGATGCGTGGCCGGTCGGCTCGTGGCAGGCGATAGCCCTGCTCATCCCGATCTGTGGCAAACCAGGCTTCACCCTCGCCATCGATGCGGCCGGTGCCGCTAATGGTGATATTTCGCTGGCCCAGCGCATAGAGCAGCACATTGTGGGATTTCTCTGCACAGCTGAGCGCCTGCACCGTCTGGTAGTCCGCCAGCCGCGGACTGGCGATCAGCACCGCTCCCGCTTCAAGGTGGAGTTCAAAATCAGAGGGCAGATTCAGGCAGCCGCTGCGATAACGCCCGGCAGGCAGCGTCAGACGGCCACCGCCTGCCGCCGCAATCTGATCCATGGCGCGTTGCAGTACGGCCGTGTCCGGGGTTTCGCCATCGGCGACAGGGTGAAAATCAGCAAGGGAAAGGTGCATCATGCGTCTCCCACAGGGTTGAGGAGGAGGAATTGCAGCACGACACGGCGCGGCAAACCTTTGTCTGGCCGCCAGTGCGCCGTTTCGTGCGGGACATCACAACTTACTTCACGGCCCCTTCGGTGACGCCGCTGATAAACTTGCGCTGGAAAATCAGGAACACCACGATCAGCGGCATAATCACAATCATCGCGCCCGCCATCAGCACCGGAATGTCGATGGTGTTTTTGTTCTGGAAAAACATCATGCCAATCGGCAGCGTGCGCAGCTCATCCTTGTTAACCAGAATCAGCGGGATCAGGAACTCATTCCAGGTCCAGATAAACAGCAGCAGCCCCAGCGTCGACAGGGTCGGCCAGATAGCGGGCACCAGAATGCCCCACAGAATTTTGACGCGTGACGCACCATCCATCACCGCCGCTTCTACCAGCTCTTTCGGCACCTGCTGAAACGCGCTGGCGATCATCAGCGTGGTAAAGGGCAGCGACAGGGCAATTTGTGGCAGGATCAGCGCCAGGTAGGTGTTGGTCAGCCCCATCCAGCGCAGCTCGTGATAAAGCGGAATGATAAAGGCTTCACTCGGCAGCACCATCCCCAGCGCCAGCATCGCCCCGATGACTTTTTTACCGGGGATTTTCAGCCAGGCGAAACCGAACCCGGCCAGAATGCCGAGCAGCACGCTGAACAGCACCACCGGAATGACCACCAGCACTGAGTTCAGGAAGTAGACGTTAAAGTGACCCTGCTGCCAGGCGGTCAGGTAGTTTTTGAAATTCAGCGAGGCGGGCAGCGTAAAGACGCCCTGAAACAGCTCCATCTGGGTTTTAAACGAGGTCATCAGCGCCATCAGAAACGGCAGAATCGTCATCAGCGCCACGATCCAGATCAGCGCGCGTGAAATCACCGGCGTGCTTCGCATCAGTAACGCTCCTTTAAGGCCAGATGGATCAGATAGTTAATCCCTAAAACAATAATCATGCTGAACACCGCGACTGACGAGGCGTAGCCAAAGTAGTGCAGGTCAAAGCCCTGCTTATACATAAAGATATTGGTGACCATGGTGGAGGTGCCCGGCCCGCCCTGGGTCATCACATAGACCAGGTCAAAGGCTTTCAGGCTGGCGATCACCGTCAGCAGCAGGGCAATCCGCAGTTCGGGCCGCAGGCCAGGCAGCGTGATGCGCATAAACTTCTGGCGACGTGACGAGCCATCCAGATCGGCGGCTTCCAGCAGTGACGGGTCCATGCGCTGCAGGCCCGCCATAAACAGCACCAGACAGAAGCCGAAGAAGTACCAGGTGGCGACCAGCCCCACGGCGGGCAGCGCCCAGGTAAAATCACCCAGCCAGGAGAGCGCCAGTTGTGGCAGCCCAATCGCGCGTAATATCTGGTCGATCGGCCCGAAGGCCGGATTATAGAGCCAGCGCCACACCACGCCCAGCACCGCCATCGGCATGATGTAGGGCAGGAAAAAGAGAATGCGTAGCACGCTGCGTTCGCTGTTGTTGCGCGTGTCATACAGAAAACTGCAGAGCAGCAGGCCGACGCCAATCGGCAACAGGGTATAGAACAGCATCAGGATGGCGTTGTTGCCCAGCGCAATCCAGAACACCGGATCGCTGAACATCCGCAGGTAGTTGCTGATGCCACTAAACACCGGCAGCGAGGTGCCGTCCCATTCGGTAAAACTGATACCCAGCGAGGCCAGCAGCGGGAACAGCAGAAACACTGCATAGACCAGCACCGCAGGCAGAACATAGAGAAAATTACGCCAGCTGCTTAAATTCAACATAACCCTACTCGTGGTTCAGAACGATGCTCAGGCCCGGCTGTGCGCCGGGCCTCCGGCTTAATGCTTCAGGGTTTTCAGGTAACGCTGATAGTTATTATCAAAATTGACCACCATCTGATCGGCAGTCTGACGACCCGCCAGCAGCAGCTGGACGTTCTGATTCAGTTCGGCATTCATGGTCGGTGTTGCCCAGTCCACGTAGTGGCCTAAACCGTCATAGTCGTTGAGCGTCAGCCAGACCTGATACGCCTCTGCCAGCAGCGGATTATCCGCCGGCATTTTAGCCGCTTTGTTAGTACTGGCTGGCAGGAAGCCCACTTTCAGCCAGCGATTCGCCATGGCATCCGAGACCATATAGTTGATGAACTTTGCCGCGCCCTCCTGCTGATCTTTGCCTTTGGCAGTGCTGGTAATCGAGAACGCCAGATCGGTTCCGCCTACCATCAGTGGCTGCTTCACGCCGTCACCGGCAGGCATCGCAGCGAAGTGAATATCCTTGTTGTCTTTAAACTGGCCGAGATACCAGGTGCCACTGACCAGGAAAGCCGCCTGGCCGTTCTGGAACAGCGTCGCTGCATCGTCATGCCCAATGCCCTGGAAGCCAGGGAAGAAGTACCCTTTGTCGGTCCAGCTCTTCATCATGGTGGCGGCATTGACCAGCTTGCTGTCTTTGAAGGTGCCACCCACATCGTAAATCAGATTATCCAGCGTCTTGCGGTCATGGCTCTCAATCTGCGCCTGCCACAGGGTGCTGAGCAGCTGCTGGCCCATGTTGCCATCGAGCAGGCCCAGCATCATCGGTGCGGTGCCCTGCTGTTTCAGCTTCGCCATGGCACTTTCCAGCTCGGCCAGCGTTTTCGGCACTGCGATGCCCGCTTTATCCAGCAGCGCTTTGTTGTAATAGAGCCCGACCATTTCGCCCAGACTGGCGATGCCATACAGCTTGCCGCTGCCGAACTCGCCACTGTCTGACCAGCGATTACGTTTCAGAATCGAATCCGGGAAGCGCGTGGTCCAGCCGTAGCTGGCGGCATAGCCGTCGAGTGGCAGCAGCAGCTTATCTTTAACCAGCGACCCCATATCGCCGCCGCCCTGATTGACCTGGGCGATCTGCGGGCCATCACCGGCAGTCAGTGCCAGCTTCAGCGGAATGCGGGTATCTTCAAAGGAGTGAACCGAACGGTTAATCACGATGCCGGGATTCTGCTGTGAGAACTCTTTAATCCCTTCATCCACCGCAGCAGTCTGCTCCGGGTAGTTATAGATATCCCACTCATTCAGAGTGACGGCGGCGTGAGCGGCATGAGAAACGCTGCCCGCCAGCAGGCCCGCTGCCAGCAGCCGACCCACATTGCGAATTCGGAACGAACGAACGGAGGAAACAGACATTATGCTCACCTTCTTCAGACCAGGATCGGCATCCTTTCATCTCACCGCCTGACATCCTGCAGGCTGCAGCCGCACACAAACGCACTCATCCATACTTACTTTAATAGAAAAATAAAGTCAAACAGCCTGCAGTGGGAATTGCAACGCTGTGAGCACGCGCAAATAAACAGCGACATGGCGTGAAATTCAGCACGCCGCGCTGGCTTTTACGCCATTAACCGTGGCGGCGCGTCGCCAGCCGCTTTTTATGCAGCAGGAGATACCAGTCCGATAATCGCAAAATAACGCCCTGATAAAACATATGAAAATCCTATCACGCTCACACTTTTCTCTTTTGACCGGCCGTGAATCTGCCGCCAGCCGCCCTGTTCCGGGCGTGTTGGCGATCACAGTTGTGCATCCCGATGCCGGTAAACGTTGCCGAACCGCCAGCGTTAGTGCGATAAGGTAATTATTCTATCTTGAAAACTAAGTCCACTTTCATTAACGTAACTTTCATCTGCGGATCTGTTCAATCCCTGACCGGTTCACTCACTTACGAGAATTCACCATGGCGAATCAAGGTGTCATTCGTCCGGCCACGCCGGCGGACTACCCGGCGCTCTACCGCATCTGTCTGGAAACAGCCGATGCGGGCGGCGATGCCCGCGCGCTCTACTCCGATCCTGACTATCCCGGCCAGCGTTTTGCCGTGCCCTATGCGCGTTTCGCGCCTGACTTTGCTTTTGTGCTGGAGCGGGACGGTGAGGTGCAGGGTTATGTCGTCGCAACGCCCGATACCCGCGCGTTTGAAGCCCAGCTTCAGGCCGGATGGTGGCCGCAACTGCAGGAAAAATATCGCGGCCGCAGTCCCAGCGCTCCGCTCGACAGCAAAGTGCTCGACGCGATCCGCCATCCCGACCAGGCGGCTGACATCCTGGTGACGCAGTGGCCCGCGCATCTGCATATCAACCTGCTGCCGGCAGCACAGAAAGGCGGCTGGGGTCGCCGGATGATTGAGCATGAGCTGGCGGCGCTGCGCGCTGCCGGTGTGAGCGGTGTCCATCTTGGCGTGAGCCTGCAGAATGAGCAGGTCTGCGCCTTCTATGCGCGCATGGGGTTTACCCCAATCGTGCGCAGCAATGCCATCTACATGGGCCAGTTACTCTGAGTGAGGTAGCCGATGACCAGCCTGCGCTTGCAGAATGTGAAGAAGTCGTATGAACACGTTAATGTCATTCATGGCATCGATCTGACCATCAACAGCGGCGAATTTGTGGTGTTTGTCGGGCCATCCGGCTGCGGCAAATCGACGCTGCTGCGGATGATCGCCGGGCTGGAGGAGATCAGCAGCGGGCAGTTGCTGATTGAGGAGCAGGACATGACGCAGCAGCCCGCCACCGAGCGCGGCATCGCGATGGTGTTTCAGTCCTATGCGCTCTACCCCAACATGACGGTGCGCGGCAATCTGGCCTATCCGCTGGAGGTGATGAAAAAGTCCAAAGCGGAGATCAACGAAGCGATCACTCAGACGGCCGCCCGTCTGCATCTCACCGAACTGCTCGATCGCCTGCCGCGCGCGCTCTCGGGCGGACAGCGGCAGCGCGTGGCGATTGGCCGGGCGATTATCCGTCATCCGCGTATCTTCCTGTTCGATGAACCGCTCTCTAACCTTGATGCCGAGCTGCGCCTGCAGATGCGGATTGAGATCGCCCGGCTGCACGCCTCGCTCGGTAACACGATGATTTATGTCACCCACGATCAGCTGGAGGCGATGACGCTGGCTGACCGCATTGTGGTGTTGCGTCAGGGCCGTATTGAGCAGGTCGGCGCGCCGCTGACGCTCTATCACGATCCGGATAACCTGTTTGTGGCCGGTTTTATCGGCTCGCCGAAAATGAACTTCCTGCGGGCAGAAATCAGCGCCACCGGTGAGGGTGAAGTGCAACTGCGGGTACCTGAACTGAAGATTGCGGGGCTGGTGCTGAAGATCGCCGCCGACTGCCGTGAGGGCCAGACCGTGACGCTGGGCATTCGTCCTGAGCATTTCCAGCCCGCCGCGCAGACGCCGGACGCACTGCGCTTCCAGGGCGAGCTGGCCTATGGCGAGATGCTGGGCCACACCAACTATCTCTACCTGGATATCGGGCGCGAACAGATGCTGGTGGTGGAAGAGCGCGAGGCGACCACGCGCGATCTGGGCACACAGGTTGAACTGGGCTTTTCTGCCGCGCACTGCCTGCTGTTTGACGAGCAGGGGCTGCGCCTGCGTTAGGAGAAGCGCGGAAACAAAAACGGGCGCCGCAGCGCCCGTTTTTATTCCAGGGATAACTCAGGTGACCGGCTCTTCGTCGGCCTGCGCCGCCAGCAGATCAAGCAGCCGGTTGACGGCAAAACCCGCCGCGCCCAGCGCCCACATCCGGTTCGACTCCGTCAGGAACTGCAACGGCGTCATGTGCGGCGTCAGTTTAAGCCGATAGGCCTGAAAGCTCTGGGTAATGTGATCAAGCAGAATGCGTGACGCCATGTGCGGCTCCATCGCCAGATAAACCACATCCGGATCGTAGGCCACCGACAGGTTCGCCAGCGAAATTCCCAGCTCGCGCCCGGCTTCCTGCAGCACCGACAGCACCTCCGGCGTGGGCCGCTCATCCAGCGCCTGCAACGTGAGGCCCTCCACCGATTCCTGCTCCGCCAGCCGCTGCAGAATGGCGCGCGATGAGGCGACATCCTCCAGCAGACGCAGCGAGCCATCGCCCACCAGCCCGTTGCCGATTTCGCCTGCCTTGCCGTGACGACCCCGGTAGAGCTGGCGATTCAGGATGATGCCCGCGCCGATCCCTTTACCGTAGGTGGCGATCACCGCCGACTGGGCGTTGCCGAGCTGACCAAACACCAGCGCCGCCATCGCCATCGCGTTGGCGTCGTTTTCGATAAACACCGGCAGCGAGAAGCGCTCTTCCAGCAGACGCGCAATCGGGACATTATCCCAGTCGAGCACTTTGGAGCGGATGCAGTAGCCGTTTTCGGCATCAACCAGACCCGATAGCGCCAGGCCAATCGCCCCGACCCGCTTCTCCTCAACACCGCGCAGGAACTTCGCCAGCGCATCGCCGAGCTGGCGCGGCGTCAGCGTGCCTTTTGGCATCTGCTGTTCGCCCAGCAGGTTGCCGCTGAGATCGGTCATGACAATCAGGTTACGTTCCGCATTGAGCTGAATGCCAATCACGCTGGCGCGATCGGGATTGAGCCCCAGCAGGGTTTTTGGCCGCCCCATCGACACGCGACGCAGCCCCAGCTCCTGCACAATCCCCTGCGCCAGCAGGCGATTAGTGGCCTGCGACACGGTCGACATGCTCAGTCCGCTGCGGACTTTCAGGTCTGACTGGCTGATCGGTGCATTTTCAACAATCAACCGCAGAATGCGCGCGGTTACGTTGGGAGCGGTCATAAATTCCTCGGGTTATCTGGCAGAAGAGGCTCAGCCAGTTTCAGATCGGGTATCGGACAGGCGTCAGCTGCTGCGCCAGTATCAGCGCCCCGCTCAGGGCATCGCCCTGTGGCGTGACCAGCCGGGCCTGAATAGCGTCATCCAGCCAGCGCTCTATTGGCGTCGCCAGGCCACCCATCAGCGCCACCCGTCCGCTGCTCAGCGCAATCAGACGGCGCACCATCATGCCGATATCGGCGGCGGTCTGATGCAGCAGATCCTGAGCGTGACAATCACCCGCATCGGCGGCCGCAAAAACCTGTGGCACCATGCGTGCCCAGTCAGCAGGCGTCGCTGAGCGCGTCCAGAGCAGCATCGTTTCCGGGCTGTCACTGAACTGCGCCATCAACTGCCGGGTAAAGTCAGTCGGCGTAATAATGGACTCATGGGCCAGCAGCGCCAGACGCAGCGCACGACGGCCCAGCTCTGCGCCCGATCCCTGGTCAGACAGGGCAAAGCCCCAGCCGCCAAGCAGCGTAAAGCGCTCACCATCCCAGGCTGCGCCCTGACTGCCGGTGCCGATGATAAAGACAGCGCCAGGAGCGCCTCCGTGTGCGCCCGCACAGGCGATCTCCACATCGCTGACCACCTGTAACGCCGCGCAGGCGGGCTGCCAGCTGGCGAGCCGCGCCTGCACCGAGGCGACATTAGCACCCGCTAATCCGGCCACCAGCGCGGTCTGCGCCAGCGCCTGCGGGGCTAATCCCGCCTGTGACAAGACCCGGTCAATCAGTTGTCCGACGCAGATCAGCGCCGCGTCATAGTCTGACCAGACGTTGGCAGGCCCGCCAGTGGCTTCCGCCAGCACGTGGCCCTGCAGGTCGGTTAACCGCGCGCGACACTGTGTACCGCCGCCATCAATGCCAAGAAGATAGTGTGGTTGCACGCGCTTCCTTCCCGATTTTGGGTTATAGCCATAATGAGCGAACGATAGGATAAAAAAACTTAAATCGCAATAACAAATAAATATGGTAAAAACATATCGACACTTTTTGTTTAATTTACATGACGATAATAAAAATAAGCCCCGCAAAACGTGCAGCGCGTTATTGACATTAGTTTTTCCATCGTAATAAGTTGGTGGTCAGATTATCAACAGCCGTGCCCGATCACAGGCGGGCTATGCATCATCCGATTTCAGGAGCAGGGGTTTAACATGAAAGTAGGCATTATCGGTCTCGGCTTTCGTCTGTCCCACGTGATCAAAGAGTTCAGCAACGCCGACGACACTTTCTCAGTGGTGGGTTATTACGATCCGGCCCCGGCCGGACTGCCTAATCTGCACAGCTTTGGTATCGCGCCCGGCCAGGCCTTTGCATCTATCGACGCGCTGCTGGAACACGGCGGCATGGATGTGGTGCTGGTTGGCTCACCCAACTTCCTGCATCTGGAGCATGTGGGTCAGGCGCTGGCGGCGGGCTACACGGTCTTTACCGAAAAACCGGTAGTGATCAATGAAGAGCAGACCATGGAGATGGCGAAGCTGGTGCGCCAGTATGGCGAGGCACGCATTCTGGTCGGCCTGGTGCTGCGCTACTCGCCGCTCTATCACGATCTGCTGGCGGCACGCGATGCTGGTCAACTGGGAGAGATCACCTCGATTGAGGCGACGGAACATATCAAGCCTTACCACGGTGCCTTCTTCCAGCGTGACTGGCGGCGTCTGGAGAAGTATGCCGGTCCTTACATTCTGGAAAAGTGCTGCCACGACATCGACCTCTATCAGGGCCTGTTGCAGGAGCGTCCGATCCGCGTCGCCAGCTTTGGTGGCCGAAAATCCTTTACTCCCGCGCATGCGCCGCAGGGTGCGATCACCGCTGAATCAGCGATCTATCACGAGAAACCCAGTGGCTGGTCGAGCACCGATGCGGTCTTCGACAGCGACGCCGATATTGTCGACTACCAGACAGCCCTGATTGAGTATGAAGGCGGCGCGACGCTTGCTTTCCATGCCAACCTGAACGTCCCGGATGAGTTCCGCCGTTTCTGTGTGATGGGCACGGACGGCATGGCAGAAGGTGACTTCGTCCGAAACTACTTCCGTGTACACAACGCGCGCAGCGGTGAAAAAGAGGTCGACACCGCCTACAGCGGCAATGCGTATGACGGCCATTACGGTGCGGATGCGCTGATGGCAGAAGAGATCGTTAAACATATTAAACAGGGAACACCGCTGAAAGTTTCAGTGGTGGACGCGCTGGAAGCGGGCCTCACCGCCATAAAAATCGATGAGGCGCGCAAAACCCGCAGCGTAGTGGATATGCGTGAAAGCTGGCTAACATTTGACGCCAACCTGGGAAAGACCGGGGCCTGATGGCCCCATCCTGCGGGTCGGTCTCCCCCTCTGACCCCGGGTTTTGAATGGCAGTATGACTGGTAACTTCCTGTACTGGCCTTCGGGCCAGTTACATTATTGATGTTGATCGCCACCTTAATAACTCTGCCAACCTCCCAACCAACGTCTTTTCCCTTCTGCCCAGCCCGAGGCAACTTACATTCTTAAAGCGATGGGGACATTTGCCTGCAGCAAAGCATCGCGCCGCCCGGATAAAGACGCCGGGAGCGTTTTTGAACAACGCAACGCGTTGGCCCGTTTACGGGCGCACCTCAGGGATGAGGTGCGTAATCGCCCGCGCTGAGCCTTGCCTTAGAGGGCGTTTTTTGCGTCTTTGCGAAAGGCGTATGCTCCCTGAGCCTGCACCGTCGTCCACCACCGAAAAAATTCCTGGTATCAGCCCCAACGCCAGCCCTAAACCGGATCCACCTCATTCTCCAGCTTCTGACGCCGCCGCAGATGCGGAAACAACTTCATCCATAACGCCACCACCACCAGCGTACCGATGCCGCCAATCGCTGCTGCGGGTGCCGCTCCCATCCAGGCTGCCAGCAACCCAGACTCGAACTCGCCCAGCTGATTCGACGTATTAATAAAAATCGCGTTAACCGCATTCACACGCCCGCGCATAGCATCCGGCGTATCCAGTTGCACCAGCGCACCCCGGATCACCATACTCACCATATCAAAGCCGCCCAGCGCACAGAGAGCAATCAGCGACAGCCACAACTGTGTGGAAAATGCGAACACCAGCGTGGCAGCGCCAAATCCCGCCACCGAGCCAAACATAATCATCCCGACATGCTTGTCCAGCTTGTGACGGCTCAGCCAGATGCCGACCAGCAAGGCACCCACCGAGGGCGCGCCGCGCAGCATCCCCAATCCCCACGGCCCGGTATGCAGAATATCTTTGGCAAAAATCGGCAGCAGCGCTGTCGCACCACCCAGCAACACCGCAAACAGATCGAGCGATATCACTCCAAGCACATCCTTGCGCTCACGGATAAAGTGAATCCCGGCAAACAGATTCTTCATATTCATTGGCAGACGAGCCTGCACCGGACGCTCATAGCGCAGCAGACTCACCAGCGTCAGCGAAATCAGATAAAACAGTCCGGAAACGCCATATACGACATGCGGCCCGGCAACATAAAGCAGCCCGCCCATCGTCGGCCCGACAATCACCGCCGCCTGGCCCCCTACCGAGTTCATCGCCATGGCGCGCGCCAGAATCGAAGGCGGCACCAGCGACGGCAGCATCGAGGACATTGCGGGCCACTCCAGCGCCTTTGCCACCGCAATCATAAACACCAGTCCCCACAGCGCGGTCTTGTCAGCGGTATGGAATAAGGTAAGCACCACTAATGCTACCAGTGCAGCAAATTCCACCAGCTGCCCCAGCAGCACAATGCGCCGCCGGTCATATTGATCCGCAAGATGACCTGCAGGTAGCGCCAGCAATACCGACGGCAGAAACTGCATCAGGCCAATCATCCCCAACGCCATTGCGCTGTTGGTCAGCGCATAGATCTGCCAGCTGATTGCCACCGAGAACATCTGAAAACCAAATGATGAACAGGTGCGCGCCAGCCAGAACGCGACAAATGTCCGGTGTCGCCACAGCGACTCTTCTGCTGTTGATGCCATAAATCCCATGTTTTATCCCAAATCAGGTGAGGAAGCCCGCATCGTTGCGCAGTGTTATTGGTGTGGTTATTGATGATGTTAAATTAACAGACCGGATGAGACCTGAATGGCTGCGGTTCAAGCCCTGCCTCCCTGCATAACAAAACGCCTGCCTGTCCGGCACAGGCACGTCCGACCTCTCCTGACTATTACCAGCCTATTGGTCCCGACTATTGAATATATTCCAGCACATCATCAGATGCCAAAGGAATTATGTTCTCTTTGCTAATGGGTTTATTTACTTTCGCAGGCAACAAAAGGATGATTTGGATTAAGCACCTGATCTATATTTATTCACGCGTTTAAAAAAATGCGACTTTTTATATGATTAATTATCAACAAATCCTTTTTATTGCATTTCATAGAGATAATGAAAAACAGTTTATATAACCCCTATGTTACTGAACCTATCCATCACGTTAAGCGTAATGTCTCTGGCATTTGCTATAGCGTGCCTTATCTTCAGCAAAACCAGGAAAGCAGAAATACACTTAATACAAACAACATTATTTCATTGCACAATCAAATTGCCACTGAAGCAGCATTAATGATTATTCCAATCGATGATATGCGATTACGGGGAATGATTGCTGTACCGGACGCTTATTCACATTTACAGAATGCGCGTATCCGGATTGGAATCAATTATTCCAGTTTAGCGGCACACTATGCGCCACTACTTGAATTAACTCATAAATTTGATTTCTGGCTTTATGATTTTGCGCCGCCGGGAGCAGACTGGCGACTGCTGGAATCTTTTCCTTTTTCAGGGATTGTTTTAAACGAAGCGTTCTTTAATGACAATTATGATAAATTTACCTTTCCCTTTTTTATGGCGACATTTCGTGAAAAAGGGGCAGAGGTCATTGTACGAAGTCATACGCCGACTTTAACGGCTGAGCAGTTTGCTGAGATAAATATCAGCGGCTGGCAACAGCAACGCTCGGATGGCGATCTTATTAGCTGCTGATTCACAAATCCTGCCTTCCGGCGTTAAGGGCACACGGCGGTGCGCTTAACGTCCTTTAATCCCCCATAAAATGTCGTATTATTCCGGTTGTTAAGCGATTTAAGCCAAAAAAATCAAATCTCGATCTGATTTTGCTATAACATTTAACACAAAGGGATCGTCTGTCTTAACGGAAGAGATACTTCAGAACACCCTAATCATTTGTACTTGATAACTGGAAACAGCCTATCTGGTTGTTTTCGTGTGTTTTATGGCAACGAAACGAGGTCGATATTATGGGGAAAAACTCCTCATCTTTTGGCGTAATTCGTTTCCTGACGGTGCTGTTCGCAGTGCTGACGGGCGCGTTTATGCTGATTGGCGGTGGCTGGTTAGCCGCCATTGGTGGTTCCTGGTATTACGTTTTTGGCGGTGTGGTGATGCTTATCACCGCTTATCTGCTTTCCCGTCGTAAAAGCACTGCGCTGGTTCTTTATGCGCTGCTGCTGATCGGCACCCTGATCTGGGGTGTATGGGAAGTGGGCACCGACTTCTGGGCACTGGCACCACGCACCGATGTGCTGGTGATCTTCGGTGTCTGGCTGATCCTGCCGTTTGTTTATCGCAGCTTCAACGCGGGCAGCAAAGCCGCGCTGGGTACCATGGCTGTGGCGCTGATTGCCAGTGCCATTGTGCTGGCCTATGCGGTATTCAACGATCCGCAGGTCATCAACGGGTCAGTACCAGAAACCGCTGACAACGCCCCGCAGGCTGCGCCGCTGAGCAACATCCCGGATGCTGACTGGCCCGCTTATGCGCGCGATCAGCAGGGAACCCGTTTCTCTCCGCTGAAGCAGATTAATCACCAGAACGTGAAAGAGTTGCAGGTTGCCTGGCAGTTCCAGACTGGCGACATGAAAACGCCTAACGATCCGGGTGAAATTACCGACGAAGTCACGCCGATTAAAATCCGCGACACGCTTTACCTCTGTTCGCCACACCAGATCCTGTTTGCACTGGATGCGGCCACCGGTAAGCAGAAGTGGAAGTTTGATCCGGGCATGAAGGTCAACCCGACCTTCCAGCACGTGACCTGTCGCGGTGTTTCTTACCATGAAGTGCCGGCAGCCGCCGATGCAGCGAACACTCGGCCTGCGCTGTGTTCACGTCGTATCTATCTGCCGGTCAACGATGGTCGTCTGTTTGCACTGGACGCAGAGACCGGCGAACGCTGCCCGGCATTTGGCGTTAACGGCGAGCTGGATCTGCAACACAAACAGCCTGTCACCACTGCGGGTCAGTATGAGCCGACCTCACCGCCGGTGATTACTAACACCACCATCGTGATGGCGGGTGCGGTTACCGATAACTACTCAACCCGCGAGCCGTCAGGCGTGATTCGTGGCTTTGATGTGAATACCGGCAAACTGCTGTGGGTATTTGATCCAGGCGCAAAAGATCCTAATGCCATTCCGGCTGATGAACACACCTTCACCATGAACTCTCCGAACTCATGGGCACCGGCAGTTTACGATCCGAAACTGGATACCGTTTATCTGCCAATGGGCGTGAGCACACCGGATATCTGGGGCGGTAACCGCACACCAGAGCAGGAGCGTTATGCAAGCAGCGTGCTGGCCCTGAACGCCACCACCGGTAAGCTGGTCTGGTCTTATCAGACTGTGCATCACGATCTGTGGGATATGGATCTGCCGTCGCAGCCGACGCTGGCTGACATCACCGACAAAGATGGCAACACCGTACCGGTTGTCTACGCGCCAGCGAAAACCGGCAACATCTTTGTACTGGATCGCCGTACCGGCAAGCCAGTCGTGCCTGCGCCAGAAACGCCAGTGCCACAGGGTGCTGCTAAAGGCGATCACGTTGCCGCCACTCAGCCCTACTCTGAGCTGACCTTCCGTCCGAAACAGAATCTCACGGACAAGGATATGTGGGGCGCGACGATGTTTGACCAGCTGGTGTGCCGCGTGATCTTCAAGCGCCTGCGCTATGAAGGTCCGTTCACTCCGCCATCTGAGCAGGGTACGCTGGTGTTCCCGGGTAACCTCGGTATGTTCGAATGGGGCGGCATCGCAGTCGATCCTCATCGTCAGATCGCGATTGCTAACCCAATGGCGCTGCCGTTTGTCTCTAAGCTGATTCCACGTGGCCCAGGCAACCCGATTGAGCCGCCGAAAGGCGCTGAAGGTGGTTCAGGTACTGAAACCGGTATTCAGCCTCAGTATGGCGTGCCGTATGGCGTCGAGCTGAACCCGTTCCTGTCACCGTTTGGTCTGCCATGCAAACAGCCAGCCTGGGGTTACATCTCCGCGGTGGATCTGAAGACCAACAACGTGGTGTGGAAACAGCGTATCGGTACCGTTCGCGATAGCGCACCGGTTCCGCTACCGTTCAAAATGGGTATGCCGATGCTGGGTGGTCCTATCACCACCGCAGGTAAGGTGTTCTTCATTGGTGCGACCGCAGATAACTACCTGCGTGCTTTCAGCACTGATACCGGCGAACTGTTATGGCAGGCACGTCTGCCAGCAGGCGGCCAGGCGACACCAATGACCTATGAAGTGGATGGCAAGCAGTACGTTGTCATCGCGGCAGGGGGTCACGGCTCGTTTGGTACCAGGCTGGGCGATTATGTGATTGCCTACGCGCTGCCTGACCAGAAGTAATTCACGCAGCTGTGAATAAACTAAGGCGGACTCCGGTCCGCCTTTTTTGATCGCACTACTTTTTCATGCCACGCCAGTTGAGCCAGGCGCAAAATAGCATCACCACGCAGGTTGCCAGAAACACCGGCCGCATCCCGAATGCACCGCCCACCAGCCCACCGAACAGCGGGCCGCTGACCTGGCCGATATATTGTGCCGATGTCGAATATCCCAGCATCCGCCCAACCTGTGAGCCCGGCACGTTATGACGAATAATCGCCGTGATGCACGGCATCAACCCGCCCAGCGCCATCCCCATCAGAAAACGCAGCAGCACCAGTTGCCAGGCCGCCGTGATAAATGCCTGGGGTATCAGCAGCAGCCCGCTAACGACTAAACCGCCGGTCAGCACCCGCCAGTGCCCTACCCGATCGGCCAGCCGACCCAGTCGTGGTGCCGCCAGGACCGTGCCCAGCGCCGCCGCGGACATCACCAGTCCGGCTATCAGGGTAATCTGGTGGTCGCCCTGCACAAACTCGCCCACGTAAAGCGTAATAATCGGCTCAATCGACATGCTGGCGAAGATCAGCAACATGCCAGAGAGCCACATCAGCCGTATCAGGCTGTGATTAACCGGCCCGGCTTCAGGATGCGGTTGCTGGCTGGCGCGCGATGTAGCGGAAGCACGTGGCTGCTCTTTGAGTAAAAAGGTGGTGGCGAGGAAGGCGAGAAAAATCACGGCGCCGGTCAGCCAGAAAGTCTGACGAATCCCGATCAGTGGCGGTAGCACACCGCCCAGCAGCGGTCCGACCACGTTGCCGGCCATAATGCCGGAAGACAACACCCCCAGCGCCCAGCCGGTCTGCGCTTTCGGCGTTTGTGCCGCTACCAGAATGGTCGATCCCGATGCGTAGCCGCCCAGCAGCCCCGCCAGCAGGCGCAGCGCCACCAGTTGCCACGGCGCGGTCGCCATGCCAATCAGCGACATCGCAATCGCCATCCCGAGACTGGCCCGAATCAGCATCAGCTTACGACCATAGCGGTCAGCCAGCCTGCCCCACAACGGCGCCGTCAGTGCGGCGCTGAAAAAGGTCGCGCCGTAGGCAAGGCCGGACCAGCGGGCGATAGCGGCAGGCTGCTCAACGCCGAGTTGCTGAACATAGAGCGGCAGGAACGGCAGCAGCAGCGTCATCGCCACGATAGTGGTAAAAGAGCCGACGACGCAGACCCCTAAGTTACGTCGCCAGTGCTGAAACTCTGCAGTTTCGGGTGACTGTTGCATGATGATATCCGGTGAGTAATCAGGGATACAGGCTAACCGGCGTAGCGGAGTAACAACAGTCGCGGCGGGATAGTTACTCTGTGGCGCTGATTGTTGTCAGCAGGCAACAATCAGCCTGTATTCAGCGCCGCAACCAGGGCATCACACAGCAGCGTCACGGGCGACGCCGGTTCAGGCGTATCGTGCAGCAGCAGATAGCTTTGCAGACGATCCATCTGCCACTCCGGCAGCAGTTGCTGAATATCCCCGCGCGCCATCGCCTCCTGGGCCATGTAGGAGGGCAGATAGGCGATGCCGCTCCCCGCCAGTGCCGCATTGAGCAGCGCCATACTGTTATTGGCGCGAAAACGGCTGCGTACATCCAGTGCCAGCCGCTGTTTATCACGGCGGAACGGCAGTGCGGCGGTGTGCGCCGGACCATGAAACAGCAGCAGGTCGTGGCGTGGCAGCATCTCAGGATGTGTGATAGCGGGTCGCTGCGCCAGGTAGGCGGGCGCGGCATAGAGCCCCCACTCGATTTCGCTCAGTACCCGAAAATTGCCCTGCTGTGGCGATCGGGATCGGATCACAATCGCCAGATCCGCCTGATCATCCAGCCGATCGTGACTGCGATCGGTCAGATCAAGATCGACATTGATATGCAGATGCCGACGCAGAAAGCGGTTAAGGACAGGGACTACGCACTGGCAGCCGAACGTAACGGGTGCCTGCAGCCTGACATGGCCGACGGGCTGCTGATGCACCTGCTGCACAAAGGCTTCGGCGCGCTGCACTTCGGCCAGCATCCGCACACAGTAGGGATAGTACGCCTGGCCCAGCTCGGTCAGCGCCAGCCGCCGGGTGGTACGTTGCAGCAGCCGGATACCGAGCCGCAGCTCCAGACGGGCGATCTCCCGGCTGACATGGGATTTGGACAAGCCGAGTGCGCGTGCCGCCTCACTGAAACTCTGTAATTCCACAACCCGTGCAAATACCAACATGGCGGTTAAATTCGCGCCGTTTTCCATGTTTCCCGACTCCGACAGTAAAGGGATGCTGGCAACAAACTAACACGTTCGGGCGGGGTCACTGTGGCTGATGGGCAAAAAAAGGCGAGGCGAAGAACAAGTGGAGAGAAGCGCAAAGCGCGGGCCGACCTTCCCGTCCGCAGGCTGTGACGGGAAGGTCTTATCAGGCATCAGCTGGCCATCGCCAGAGGGAATAGCAGCCGATCCGGCTCGACGCGACGCTGACGGCGCAACTGGCCAGGCGTCACCATAAAGTAGTTTTTAAACGTGCGGGTATAGGCCTGCTGGGTATCAAAGCCATAGTTCATCGCCACCTGCAGTATCGCTTCGTTGCTGCTCAGCAACGTGAGCGCAGACTCGGTTAAACGGCGCTGACGGATATATTCTGCCAGTGAAAAGCCGGTATGCTGGCGAAACAGCCGTTGCAGATGCCAGCGCGAATAGCCCGAGCGGCGCGCCACCTCATCCAGATGCAGATCGTGTCCTAAGTTGTTCTCAATCCAGTCCAGCAAACTCCGAATAAACTCGCGCTGATTCATGGTTCCTCCTGTTGATGCTGATGTGCAGTGGAGCCACTCTACCCGCTAAAATTTATCCCTTAATTAGCAGAAAATTAGCGCAGAATTAGCAACGGCTGGAATGGGAGCGGAAAGGCGCGGCCAGCGGGGCTTTGGGGGGAAATCTGTGGTGAGATTGCTGTTGAAAAAAGAGGTGAGATGTTTAAAAAGCTTAGTCAATCGGAAGCATTTTTTGTGTGTGATGTGGTGATTAGTTCCTGGTTGCATCTGAACTTATACGTTATCAATAATTCTCTGCCCCACACACAAATCCTCCATTTCTGAGCAAATCCTGTCAAAGTATCGCTGTTGAACCATTTATAGTCACAGGGAATATGTATTAGCCTCCTGTTTTACTGATTTTGTTGAATAAATAAAGGGGCCGAAGCCCCTGCAGATTTAATATCGACGCTTAAGTGTTTTTACTGCTGTCAGACGTACTGAAAAAACTTGAACATAAAGAAATAGCAGCTTTAACAAACGTCGCCAATGTAGCGATTGTAACCACCATTTTTGATGCATTTTCTGGCATAGCATACCAGCCTACATAGGAGACGCCCGCGCCACTCAAAAACATTGCGCCTATCAATATGCTGATTAGTATAGACAGATAGCAGACTATTTTTTGCATAAGACCCTCAGCTGTCATTAGTCATGGAGACTAACTTCACCAGGTACATTGACCACCAAAACTATTCCCGGCATTGCTGTTTCCAGAATTATTAAAACATGAACCAATACCACCACCAATGGCACTTGCCACAGCTGAGCCCGGACCACCTGCTGAACCACCAACCATCCCGCCGAGAATACCATTGAGGCAGCCCGCAATTTCAGGATGAGCAGCCACGACCTGTACTACGCCATTACTCGGTCCAAATACATTACTGGAGCCACCCAACTTATTACCATGCTGGCTCGCATAAGAAGACGCTCCAGCATAGGCAGGGTCATATGCACCGCTTGCACCTGTAACTAAAAGACATTGATTATTTTCTAAGATTTTCATTTAACAAATTCCTTCTGTTTTTTATCTTTAGCAATCTCTATTGCCAGCACTTTTATATCAATTGAGATTTTTATGAGCAACTACTTATTATCCTTAATGAAATTAAGAAAAAAACAATTAATATCAAATAGATTCACGGATATAAAAGGTTTTTTTGAGCTCCTTCCTGTCTAATTAGCTTGTCAGAATATTAATATTTATGTGATTTTGTGATATCGAGCACAATTCGTTCGCAGAGTTAATTTTCATTGCATAGTTTTAACATTTTTGCGCTGAGTTTGATTATCGAAAACGAAGTCCGTATTTAATAAAAATTACTTTAATATAATTGTGTAATTAAATAACTCCTGCAGACTCTGGATAGTGTTTACTTAATAATGAAAACATCAAAATTTCATCCTGAAACATGTGGTTTTGCCCTCGTTTAATTTGGTAAATGCGGGTAGGGTTCTGATTGAGCACTGTAGATGCAGCCAACGCCGCCACAGTGCCAGGTATGAAGGCTGCAATCCGCCAGAATAATTCGTGCTGTGCCAGGGCGGCCAGACGCAGCCGTCCCAGAGAGCTGACATTGGTCAGTGACTGGGGTGAGCAAAAGCAGCCAACGCCGCCACAGCACGAAGTATGACGGCGGAAGGATAATTCTGGCCTAACAATTGATGGGTAAACTCTCTCTTATCTTTACGAAGGAGATCAGCCATGCGCGTGTTACTGGTTGAAGATGATGAAATGATCGGCGCGAACCTGCAACAGGCACTGCAGGGCGCCGGCTGGTCGGTCGACTGGGTACGCGATGGCGTCTATGCCCAGAATGCCTGGAGCGAAGGCGGCTACAGCTGTGTGCTGCTCGATCTCGGCTTACCGCGCGATGACGGTCTGCAGGTGCTGCGCCGGGCGCGCGGGCGCGGCGATGCGACGCCAGTGTTGATTCTTACTGCACGCGACACCGTGGCGCAGCGGATACAGGGACTCGACAGCGGTGCGGACGACTACCTGCTTAAACCGTTCGATCTCCAGGAAGTGATGGCCCGGATGCGTGCCATTACGCGACGCAGCCACGGCGCAGCAGACTCGGTGCTGGGCAGCGGCGATGTGCAGCTGGATATGATGACCCGCGAGGTGCTCTACAAAGGGCAGCGCGAGCAGCTGACTGCCCGGGAATATGCCCTGCTCTATGCCCTGCTTGAGCGGCCGGGTGCCATTCTTTCCCGCGAGCAGCTGGAAAACCGCATCTATGGCTGGGGCGATGAAGTCAGCAGCAACGCGGTAGATGTCCTGATCCATGGGATGCGTCGCAAGCTGGATAACGACGTGATCCGCAACGTACGCGGGCTGGGCTGGCGGGTACCGGCAATATGAAACCCTTCACCTTTATGCGCTCACTACGCAACAAACTCCTCTCTACGCTGCTGATTATTCATCTGCTGATGATCGGCGGCGTCACCTGGTATTTCTTCAGCTGCTACGGCGATATGGTCGGCACCATGAAGGACGATCAGCTGGCGAAAATCGCTGATGCCTGGTCCACCAATAAACAGATGCCCGCCCTGATGCCGATGCTTATTGCGCCGGACAAGGCGAAGAGCGCCTTTGTGGTTCAGCTCTGGGACGATCAGGGCCAGTTGCGGGCCAGCTCATGGCCGGAGCTGCAGGCCCCGCTGCAAAATCAGCGCGGTTACCATGATGTACATGTGGGTCAGTGCGATGACTGTGAATGGCGTATTTTTACCCGGCTCGGCATGCCTGGCAGTGAGATCAAAACCATCCAGGTGATGCACAACCTCAGCTACATGAAGGCCTCAATGGTCAAGCGGGCGCTGTCGGCGATCATTCCAATGATCCTGATGATGCCGCTATCGCTGCTGGTGATCTGGCTGGTGGTGCGCAAGATCACCCGGGATCTGCAGGTCGCTTCACGACAGATCGCCGCGCAGGAGACCCATCATCCGCATAATGTTTCACCGGAAGGTTTGCCGGATGAGATCCTGCCGCTGGTGGCCGCCTACAATTCGCTGCTGAATAAGCTGCGTGAGGCCTGGTCGTCGCAGCGTCAGTTTCTGGAGGATGCCGCGCATGAGCTGCGCACGCCGGTCACGGCGGTGACGCTGCAACTGGAAAACCTGCGTCAGCATATCCAGCCGGGCGAAGCGAGCCGACAGTTCAGCCAGCTGGAAGCGGGCGTCACGCGTACCCGTCATCTGGTGACGCAGTTACTCAATGTCTCACGGCAGGATGACCAGAGCGTGGTGGCCAGCGTTGAACATATTGAGCTGGAAGATCTGCTGAAAGAGAGCATTGAGCAGCTGATGGTGGTGGCGGATAAACGCGGCATCGATATCGGCTTTAACGGTTCCACACAGTACCGCTTTCAGGCCAGCCGTTCCGAGCTGCGCAGCCTGTTCGATAACCTGATTGGTAACGCCATGTTGCACACGCCGGAAGGCAGCCTGGTCGATGTGCTGCTGCATCGGGTGGCGGGTAAAACCGTGGTCGATATTGTCGATAACGGGCCAGGCATGCCGGAATCCTTTATCGAACGCGCGTTTGATCGTTTTACCCGTTCGCCTGACGTTAAAGCCCAGGGCAGCGGGCTGGGATTATCCATTGTGCGCAACGTCGCACAGAAACATCAGATTCACGTCGCCCTTTCCAATTGCCTGACGCCACAGGGTGCAATTTGTGGTTTGCAGGTTCGCGTCACTCTTCCCTGATCCCGCCTGTTTGATCACGAACCAGACAACGTAAACGGTTGCCTGGTTCCGTTCGATCCACGCCGTTATTGTGAAGTACATCACATTTTAGCTGAATTGTAATGCAACACTTTTTGACAAACGTGAGCAAAATCTATTTTCTATCGATCTGTTACAGGCACGCTACGCGGGCTGAAGAACGGGCTGTTATTTGCTGTGAAACCCTCATTCCCATCAAGGGACCGATTTCTCTCTGACTGCGTCTGCTGGTGCGGCAGTCAAAAGCATGTGGCTGATAATAATGAAATATAAAACGTTGATAGCAGGTGCCGTGCTGGCATGTTCATTGAGTGGTGCTGCGAAGGCCGCTGAAAGCGATCCGCAGTATCTCTCCGACTGGTGGCATCAGAGCGTGAACGTGGTAGGCAGCTACCATACGCGTTTCGGACCGCAGTTTAACAACGACGTTTATCTGGAATATGAGGCGTTTGCGAAGAAAGAGTGGTTCGATTTCTACGGCTATCTCGACGTGCCTAACTTCTTCGGCGTGGGCAACAGCAATGCCAACGGCGTGTTCGACCACGGTTCACCGATGTTTATGGAGATTGAACCGCGCTTCTCTATCGACAAACTGACCGGCACCAGCCTGGCTTTTGGCCCGTTCAAAGAGTGGTATTTCGCTAACAACTACATCTACGACATGGGCCGTAACAGTGACAGTCGCCAGAACACCTGGTATATGGGTCTGGGCACCGATATCGATACGCACAGCGATGTCGGCCTGTCGCTGAACGTCTACGCCAAATATCAGTGGGAAAACTACGGTGCGGCGAACGAAAACAGCTGGGATGGCTATCGCTTCAAGGTGAAATACTTCGTGCCAATCACCACGCTGTGGGGCGGTAACCTGGGCTATGTGGGCTTCACCAACTTCGACTGGGGCTCTGATCTCCGCGATAAAGAAGGTCCATCACGCACCAGCAACTCTATCGCCTCCAGCCACATTCTGTCACTGGGTTACGATCACTGGCACTTCTCTGCGGTGGCGCGTTATTTCCACAATGGCGGACAATGGGCAGATGGTGAGGAGCAGAACTTCGGCAGAGGGCCGTTTGAAGTGAAATCGACGGGCTGGGGTTACTACCTGGTGGCGGGTTATAACTTCTGATAATGATAACGGGCGGCTGAAAAAAGCGCCCGTTGCGCAGGAAAACTGGCCTGGGGCGTTGATTCCTCCAGGCCAGCTTTTGAGAGGCAGGTTTAGCAACTAAGTCCTGCATCTGAACGTCGTTTATTCCTGCGGCTTCTCAACGTTGATGCGCCATGGAATGTTGAACTTATCAATGAACATCGCGAATCCATTCGACCAGAATGTCTCCTGCCACTCCGTTGTCACCTTGCCGCCTGCCGACAATTTCTCAAACCAGGCTTTCCCCTCTTCGACATCATTGGTAGAAAGACTGACCGCGTAACCGGCATGTTCAGACGCTGGCGGCTTCTCGGTATTGCCATCGCTCAGCATCAGCTCACCGTCACCGATACGCAGCTGGGCATGCATGATCTTTTCTGGCGGCTGCGGCGCAGCAGACTGATCGCCGACCTGCTCACCCTGATCCGGCATGTCACCAAATTTCATTTTGGAGAGCAGCTCTCCCCCGGTCGCCTGCAGGTAAAAGTCGATAGCCTCTTCACAACGGCCATAGAGAAACAGATAAGGACTGACTTGCATCGTAACCTCTATTTGTCGGGTGGATTTTTTACAGTACCTCTACAGTGTAGACGATCGACTTTACTCCCTGAATTTACTGGCAATAACGCCGAAAGAGTTGCGCCATATAACTGCTCATCGGCGTCAGCGCGGTGTCTTTGCGCTGGATCAGATAGAAGATGGCTTTCGGCAGGGGCTCGTCGAGCGTCAGCGCCACCAGCGACCGCCCCAGAATGGGATCGTCAATCACGTCGACCGACAGAATACTGATGAAATCGCTTTGCGCCACCAGGCTGGTGCAGGCCATAAAGGTTTCACAGGTCACCACGATTTTGGGTGCCATGCCGCGCTCGCCAAACAAATCGTGCAGCAGGCGGTAGTAACTCCCTTTTGGCGTTGGCATCGTCCAGTCCGCCTGCTGTAACGCCGCCAGAGAACGGGCCTTTTCCAGCGGGTGGCCTTTACGCACCACCACTTTGTACTCGCGTTCCATTACCCGCTCATACATCAGCTCCTGATCGAGATGGCTCTGATCGTAGGTATTGATAGTGAAATCGAGCGCGCCCTGACGCAGTTCATGCACCATCGACACCAGCTGGCCTTCGACGATGCGCACCTTAACCAGCGGATATTCGCGATGAAACTGGTTTATCACCTGCGGCATGATGGTGCGCGCCACGCTGCCACCTACGCCGATGTTTACCTGACCGCCACCCAGTCCCAGCCGCTGCTGGATATCCTCTTCCGCGACCCGCAGCTCAGCCAGCACCAGACTGGCATGACGAAAAAAGTTATCACCGATGTCGGTTAACACGACGCCCTGCTGACGGCGGATAAACAGCTTTGCCCCCAGCTCGCGCTCCAGTTCCTGAATCGCTTTGGTTAACGCCGGTTGCGACAGCCCGGAAAGACGGCTTGCCGCCCGGATACTGCCCTGTCGCGCCACGTCGACGAAGGCGCGCAGCTGATGAAGTTTGAGATTGGCAGACATAGTTTTGCGATAACCGGTGTTTATCAGTCACAAGATATTCGCATCTTATGCCGCCCAATACCATTGTGTAGATTCGACGCAGTGCATAAAAAATCAACAACGAGGAGAGAGCCGATGAAACCCCTTTCAGACCACGTCAGCGCCCTGCTGCCCCAGCTGCAACAGTGGCGTCGCGACTTCCATCACTACGCCGAATCGGGCTGGCTGGAATTCCGCACCGCGACGTTAGTCGCAGAAGAACTGCATAAGCTCGGTTATCAACTGAAGCTGGGCCGGGAGGTTATCGATGCCGATGCGCGAATGGGTTTACCCGACGAAGCCGTACTGAAGCAGCAGGAGGCGCGTGCGTTGCAACAGGGCGCGCTGCCGCAGTGGATCAGCCACTTCTCCGGTGGATTCTGCGGCATCGTGGCGACGCTTGAGACCGGCCGTCCCGGCCCGGTGATGGGCTTCCGCGTCGATATGGATGCACTGGATCTCAATGAAAGCCAGGCAGCCGATCATCTGCCGCAACGTGAAGGCTTCGCCTCCTGTAACGCCGGCATGATGCACGCCTGCGGTCACGATGGTCACACCACCATTGGGCTGGGCCTCGCCTCGGTGCTGATGGCGATGAAAGATCAGCTCAGCGGCACGATTAAACTGATCTTCCAGCCCGCTGAAGAGGGTGTGCGAGGAGCCAGAGCGATGGTCGCGGCGGGCGTGGTCGATGACGTTGAGCGGTTCACTGCTATTCACATCGGCACCGGCGTGCCGGCAGGCGAAGTGGTCTGCGGCAGCGACAGCTTCCTGGCCACCACCAAGCTGGATGTCCACTTCACCGGCGTCGGTGCCCATGCGGGCGGTCGCCCTGAAGAGGGTCGCAATGCCCTCCTGGCCGCCGCACAGGCGACGCTGGCGCTGCATGGCTTAACGCAGCACAGCGGCGGCGTGGCGCGGGTTAACGTGGGCGTGCTGCAGGCCGGAACCGGCCGCAACGTGGTGGCCGACTGTGCCCTGCTGAAAGTCGAAACCCGTGGCGTGACCAATCAGGTTAACGACGATATTTATCAGCAGGCGCTGCGGGTGATTGCCGGTGCAGCAGCGATGTATGGCGTTGAGCAGCAGGTTTCACTGATGGGTGCCGCGCGCAGCTGTACGCCGACGCAGCCGTGGGTTGATTTCATCCACCAGCAGGCAGATGCACTCGGCATGTTCGACTCGGTGGTCGATCGTAAAGCGCAGGCAGCAGGTTCGGAAGATGCGACCTGCATGATGGAGCGCGTAAAACAGCGCGGCGGCCAGGCCTCTTACGTTATTTTCGGCTGTGAGCTGGCGGCGGGTCACCACAATGCGAAATTCGACTTTGACGAGCGGGTTATGCCGGACGCCATCACGTTGCTGGCAACGCTGGCGCTGAATCAGGCGCAGTTTGGGGGCTCACGATGATGGAAGCGTTTATCGCCGATTATATCGATCGCCATCAGCTCCGCTTCAGCACGCTCAGCGACGCCATCTGGGACACGCCGGAAACGCGCTTCGCCGAAACCCGTTCCTCTGCTCTGCTGGCCGATGCGCTGGAAAGAGAAGGATTTACAGTGGAACGCGGCGTGGGGGGCATCGACACGGCCTTTATCGCCAGCATGGGCAGCGGTAAGCCGGTGATTGCTATCCTGGGTGAGTTTGATGCGCTGGCCGGGCTGAGTCAGCAGGCGGGTTGCGCCCGGCCGCAACCGCTGGAGGCCAACGGTAATGGACATGGCTGCGGCCACAACCTGCTCGGTACGGCGGGTGTTGCCGCAGCCTGCGCCGTAAAAGCCTGGATGGAACAGCATCATACGGGCGGCACGGTTCGTTTTTATGGCTGCCCCGGCGAAGAAGGGGGATCGGGCAAAACCTTTATGGTGCGCGAAGGGCTGTTTGACGACGTCGATGCCGCCGTGACCTGGCATCCGGAAGGCTTCAGCGGCATGTTTAATCTGCGCACGCTTGCCAATATTCAGGCGGCCTTCAGCTTCAAAGGCGTCGCCGCTCACGCCGCCAACTCACCCCATCTGGGCCGTAGCGCACTGGATGCCGTCACGCTGATGAATACCGGCGCCAACTTCCTGCGCGAGCATATCGTGCAGGAGGCGCGTCTGCATTACGCCATCACCAACAGCGGCGGCGTATCACCGAATGTGGTGCAGGCCGATGCGGAGGTGCTCTACCTGATCCGCGCCCCGGAACTGCCGCAGGCGCAGGCGATCTATGAGCGGGTGATCAATATCGCCAGGGGCGCAGCACTGATGACCGATACCACGCTGACCGTGCGTTTTGACAAAGCCTGTTCTGACTACGTACCGAATCGCGCGCTGGAAGCACTCATGGAGCGCTATTTGCATCAGTTTGGGTTGCCCGACTACAGCGACGAAGAGCGCGCGTTTGCGGCCGAACTGCGTGCCACCCTGACTGATGACGATCTGCGCAATGCCCGGCTCAATGCCGCCCGCACCGGTGGCGAAGCCGGGTATGCCTGGGCTGAACAGCTGGGCGATAAGCTGCTTATGGATGAGGTCGCGCCCTATGCGGTCACGCGTGAGTTGCTTTATGGCTCCACCGATGTCGGTGATGTCAGCTGGGTGACGCCGACCGCACAGTGCTTTGCGCCCTGCTTTACCTTCGGCACGCCGCTGCACACCTGGCAACTGGTGGCGCAGGGCCGCACCAGTATCGGGCATAAGGGGATGTTTCTGGCGGGCAAAGTGATGGCGGCCACAGTGTTAACGCTGTTAACGGATCCGCAGGCACTGGCTGGCTGCAGGGCCGAGTTTGAACGGGTACGCGCCGCGCAGCCTTATATCTGTCCCATCCCGGCGGGGATCATACCCACAAAACTGGCCGAATGAGCCAACGGCCGTGTCTCTGACGCGGACCACTATAAAAAATATTGCAAACACTTCCCTGACTCAGCGGAGCCGACTCTGAACTCACCGCCTGTTGTACATCACGACCGGCGTCAGAACGGGCCTCTACCGATAAGGGGAACACAAGACGAGAATCAATACCATGGAAGCAACCTCCGGGAACCGCAGCCCTGGCCGGCTTTTCAGCTGGATCGAGAGCGTGGGCAATAAAGTGCCTAACCCTTTTTTACTGTTTGTCTATTTGATTGTTGTTCTGATGGTGGCGACCGCCGTTATCAGCGCGCTGGACCTGGCGGTAAAAAACCCCAGCAACGGCGAAATTGTCCGGGTGAACAACCTGCTGAGCGTCGCTGGCATTCAGTGGATACTGCCCAATATCATTAAGAACTTCAGCAGCTTTACCCCACTGGGATCGATTCTGGCGCTGGTGATTGGTGCCGGACTGGCGGAAAAGATCGGTCTGCTACAGTCGCTGATGGTGAAGATGGCGTCGCGCGTCAGCCGTCGTTACGCCAGCTATATGGTGCTGTTTATCGCCTTCTTCAGCCATATCTCCTCGGATGCTGCGCTGGTAGTGATGCCGCCGCTGGGCGCGCTGATCTTCCTGGCGGTGGGCCGTCATCCGGTGGCGGGCCTGCTGGCTGCCATTGCTGGTGTGGCTTCTGGCTTTACCGCCAACCTGCTGATTGTCACCACCGATGTGCTGCTCTCGGGGATCAGCACCGAGGCGGCTAAAGCGGTCAGCGACACAGTGCACGTCAGCGTCATCGATAACTGGTTCTTTATGGCTACCTCGGTGATTGTACTGACGATTGTGGGTGCGCTGCTGACCGACAAATTTGTCGAGCCGCGCCTGCCAGAGTGGCAGGGCAATGGTGAGAAGCTGGCGGCACTGACGCCGCTGGAGAACCGCGGCCTGCGGGCCGCCGGGATCGCCGCGCTGCTGTTTATCGCCGTGATGGCGTTGCTGGTGGTGCCGGAACATGCGCCGCTGCGTAATCCCGCTACCGGTGCCATTATTCCCTCGCCCTTTATTCAGGGCATCGTGCCGATCATCATCCTGTTCTTCTTTGTGGTCGCCATTGCTTACGGCGTGGTCACCCGGCAGATCCGTCGTCCGGATGATATCCCGCAGCTACTGGTCGATCCGATGAAGGGCATGGCGGGCTTTATCGTGATGGTCTTTCCGCTGTCGCAGTTCGTGGCGTTCTTTAACTGGAGCAACATGGGCAAATTCATGGCAATCGGGCTGACCGACATGCTGGAAAGCGCAGGCGTCAGCGGCGCGCCTGCATTTCTCGGCCTGATGTTCCTGTCGGCGTTTCTCTGCATGTTTATCGCCAGCGGCTCAGCGATCTGGTCGATTCTGGCCCCGGTCTTCGTGCCGATGTTTATGCTGCTTGGCTTCCATCCCGCCTTTGCCCAGATGATTTTCCGCATCGCCGACTCCGCCGTGCTGCCGCTGGCTCCGATGTCGCCGTTTCTGCCGCTGTTCCTGGCCTTTTTGCAGCGCTATCAAAAGGATGCGCAGCTCGGCACGTATTACGTGCTGATCTTCCCCTATCCGCTGGTGTTCTTTATCAGCTGGATAGCGCTGCTGCTGGTGTGGTATCTGCTGGGTCTGCCGATCGGGCCAGGCGTCTGGCCGAAACTGCCTTAAGGCGCCGTGCCATGGATGGCAAAACCTGCAACGTACATTGCTAAATAGTCAGCAATGCCCCTCTCGGCAACGGCAGATGAATTGACTATTCTGCTATTTCTTCGCTTGCTAACGGTTACCTATTTTAATAAGCCTCTGACCGGCTGCGAGTCGTATACACACTGCCTGAGGTTCACGCTGATATGACCACCACCTCTACCACCCTGCCGCCGATGTACGCTTCATCGGCGGCCCGCAACAGCTTAGCCACACGCGTTGATGCGCTGCCCTCTTCCGCCGGATTATGGCGCTTTATCACGCTGCTGGCGCTGGGCGGGTTCTTTGAGCTGTATGACCTGTTTGAAACCGGTTATATCAGCACCGGCCTGCTGTCGGCGGGCGTATTTCACACCGGCGCGGCAGGCGTACTGGGTTTCTCCGATCAGGCGGCATTCGCCTCAGCGACCTTTCTTGGCCTGTTTTTTGGTGCCAGCCTGCTCGCCCCCTACGCTGACCGCTTTGGCCGCCGCCTGACCTTTATGTGTGCGCTACTGTGGTACGGGCTGTTTTCGCTGCTGATGGCGTTCCAGCAGAGCGCCGAGATGATCATTCTGTTCCGCTTCCTGGTGGGGATCGGGCTGGGTGTGGAACTGGTGACCATCGATACTTATCTATCGGAATGGGTGCCGAGCCATCTGCGCAGCCGCGCTTTTGCCTTCTCCTTTTTCGTGCAGTTTTTGTCGGTGCCTGCCGTGGCGCTGATGTCCTGGTGGCTAATCCCGCAAACGCTGCTCAGTCTGGAAGGCTGGCGCTGGGTGGTGATCGCAGGCGCAGTCTGTTCATTGGTGATCTGGCTGGTACGCCGAAATCTGCCGGAGTCGGCGCGCTGGCTGGCGCAGCAGGGTCGTCATCAGGAGGCACATCAGGTGTTGTCCGCGATGGAGCAGCGCTGTGGCATCTCGCCCGGGCCTGCTGTTCAGGCCGATGACGCGGCGGCGCAGCTACCAAAACAGGGGCGTTTCAGTGAGATATGGTCGCTCGCTTACCGCAAGCGCACCCTGATGCTGGTAGTGATGAACTTCTTCCAGGCGATTGGCTTTTTTGGCTTTGGTAACTGGCTGCCTGCACTGCTGTCAGGCCGCGGTGCCACGGTGACGCACAGTCTGCTCTATGCCTTCTTCATCACGCTGGCCTATCCGCTGGGATCGCTGATCTGCAGCCGCTACGCTGATAAGCTGGAGAATAAGTGGCAGATCGTCCTGTCGTCGCTGATGACGGTGGTGTTCGGTACGCTCTTTGCCTTCCAGACGCAGCCGGTATTGCTGATTATGTGCGGCTTCCTGATCACCTGGTCAAATGCCTGGCTGACCTTCAGCTTCCACGCCTATCAGACCGAGATTTTCCCCACCCACATTCGGGCGCGGGCGGTCGGCTTCTGCTACTCCTTCAGCCGTCTCTCAACGGTCTTCAGCAGTATTCTCATCGGGGTAATATTGCAGTATGCCGGGACGCCAGGCGTGATTACCTTTATCGTGCTGAGCATGGTGATGGTGATGCTGTCAGTAGGGATTTACGGGCCGAAAACGCGCGGAATCGATCTCGAGAATATTTAAAAGAAAAGGCCGTCATCCTGATGATGACGGCCGCTATTACTGCCGGTTATTTGCCTTCCAGTACGTTGATATCCGCACTACCCAGCCGATCTTTCTCATCTTTACGCAATTCTGCGACCTGTTTCGCGCTGACCTGCTCTGTCGCCTTGTTGCCCCAGCTGTTGCGCACGAAGTTCACTACGTCCGCCACCTGCTGATCATTCAGACGCCAGCCGAATGCCGGCATGGTAATGGTCGACGGCGCACCATTGACGCCAGGCAGCTGGCCGCCCACCAGCACAATGTGGATCAGCGAGGTCGGATCCTCTGCCATCACGACCGGATTACCGCGTAGTGCCGGATAGAAGCGTTTATAGCCGCTGCCATCGGTTTTATGGCACGCCGCACAGCTGTCAACGTAGGCCGCCGCACCGGTCTGGCTGTCATCGCCACGCCACAGCGCTTTTGCGGTGGCATCATCCACGCTGAACGCCGCCTGATGCGGATCCTTCGCGCCCAGCGACTTCAGATAGCGCGCAATGGCGGTGATATCGGACTCGCTCAGGTGCTGCAGACTGTGTTCCACCACGTCGGTCATACCCCCGAAAGCGGCGGTCTGATCGTTGCGGCCATAACGCAGGAACTGACGCAGGTCCTCTTCGCTCCAGCGTCCTAACCCATCACGATTGTCGCCACGCAGATTGCTGGCGGTCCAGCCATCAATCGGTGCGCTGCTGCCCGCCAGATAGTCACTACCTTCCTCGTTGGTCAGCGCCTTCTCCTGCATGGTGATACTGCGCGGCGTGTGACAGGCCCCGCAGTGTCCCAGTCCTTCGACCAGATAGCGACCCCGCGCCAGCACCGGATCTTCCTGAGCGGCAGGCTGGAACGCTTTTACATCGGGCGCAAAAATCCCGCGCCAGATTGCCAGCGGCCAGCGCATCGACAGCGGCCAGGGAATATCACTCTCCCGGTTTGGCTGACCGACCGGCGCAACGCCATGCATGAAGTAAGCGTAAAGCGCCTTCATGTCCTCATCGCTGACCACCGCGTAGGAGGGAAATGGCATCGCCGGATAGAGCGTATCGCCGTTCTTCGCCACGCCGTGACGCACCGCTTTCTGGAAGTCGTCGTAGCTGTATTCGCCAATGCCGGTGTCGCGATCGGGTGTGATGTTGGTGGAGTAGATGGTACCAATTGGTGTCGCCATCGGCAGGCCACCGGCAAACGCCGCGCCCCCTTTGCTGGTGTGGCAGGCCACACAGTCACCGGCGCGCGCCAGATACTCACCCCGTTTAACCAGATCGTCCTGGCTGCTGTCCGCCAGTGCGGCGAAAGACAGGGAGCCAAGAATCAGAGCCAGAATGCCATTTTTCATCGCCATCTCCTTATGCCTGCACCAGTGGACCAGGGTTTTTCAGGTAGTGCTCGCGAATCGCTTTGGCTGACCAGTAGGTCAGCGCCGCCACCATGCCGGTCGGGTTATAACCCAGTCCCTGCGGGAAGGCGGATGCGCCCGGTACAAACACATTTGGCACATCCCAGCTTTGCAGATAACGGTTCACCGCACTGGTTTTGGGATCGTCGCCCATGATCGCCCCGCCACTGATGTGGGTGGTCTGATACACCGTGGAGTCAAAATGGGTGCCCGGCTTTTTCGCGCCGCCGATGATCATCTTCGGATTCATCGCTTCCGCGATATTGCGCATCTTGCCAACCATAAACTGTGCCATTTTGATGTCGTTATCCTGCCAGTCAAAGGTCATGCGCAGCAGCGGCTGTCCATAGGCATCTTTGTAGTTAGGATCGAGATCGAGGTAGTTGGCGCGATAGGACTGGTGCGCGCCGTGCGCATCCATTGAAAGGTGATGGGTGTAGGTATCCGCTACCGCCGCTTTCCATTGGCTGCCCCAGTTGGGCGTACCCGCTGGCACCGGCAGGCCGGAGATCGGTTTGGTGCCCGCCTGGTTGACCCAGAATGGCGAACCGCCGACAAAGCCCAGCGGCCCGTGGTCGAAGTTATCCGCGTTAAAATCATCAATGCCGACGCCCGCGCCACCCGCACCGATGAACGGATTGGTGGTGGTGTTTTTATCGAACAGCGCCTTGAGCGTGGAGAGGTTCTGATAGGCGAAGTTGCGGCCAACAGTGCCTTCGTTAGTGATCGGGTTGTACGGTTTGCCGATGCCCGACAGCAGCATCAGATGCACATTATGGAACTGGAAGGCAGAGAGGATCACCAGGTCAGCGGGCTGGACCTGCTCGCGACCCTGTCCATCCACATAGGTCACGCCGGTCGCGCGCGTTTTGTCATCGCTGAGATTAACCCGCAGCACATACGAGTTGTTGCGCAGCTCAAACTTCGGCTCCTGACGCAGCGCAGGCAGGATGTTGACGTTCGGCGACGCTTTGGAATACATGTAGCAGGCGTAGCCGCTGCAGTAACCGCAGAAGTTGCACGGCCCCATCTGCGCGCCATACGTGTTGGTATAAGGGCCCGAGGTATTGGCGGACGGCAGATCGTAAGGATGATAGCCGACCGACTCAGCGGCCTGAGCAAACAGCTGCGCTGAATAAGTACGCTTCTGCGCGGGCAGCGGGAAGTTATCGGAGCGATCCGGCGCAAACGGGTTGCCGCCTTTATCTTTGCCGACCACCTTTCCCTTGATGCTCCAGGCGCTGCCGGAGGTGCCAAAGACTTTTTCTGCCTTGTCGAAGAACGGCTCCAGCTCATCGTAGCTGACGCCGAAATCCTGAATCGTCATGCCCTCCGGGATAAAGTTCTTACCATAGCGCTCTTCGTAATGGCTGCGCATCCGCAGTTCAACCGGATCGACACGGAAGTGAACGCCGGACCAGTGCAGACCTGCGCCACCGGTGCCGGTGCCAGGCAGAAACGCCGCCAGCTGGCGATAGGGAACAGCCGTCTGCGAGGCGTCATGACGAATGGTTACGGTGCTTTTAGAGAGATCCTGGAACAGCTTTTTGCGGACGTTATAGGTCAGCTCATCAATGGACTGCGGATAGGAGCCATCAGGATAGGTATCGCGATGCGGTCCGCGCTCCAGCGCCAGCACGTTAAGGCCCGCTTCCGTCAGCTCTTTCGCCATAATCGCGCCTGCCCAGCCGAAGCCGACAATCACCGCATCCACTTTTTTCATTTCGTTAGCCATGCTTAGCTTCTCTCCCCGCGAATCGATACTGACGGGAACGGATACCGTTCGCCGCGCTCTACCCAGTCCATAAAGTCGGCGCGTGCGCCAGGGAAGTTGATCAGCTTCCAGCCGACCATGCCCTGATTCCCGCCGTGGATGGGATCGCTGAAGAAGCCTTCACGGGTGTTCTGCAGCAGGAAGCTGAAGAAGACTTTTGCTGGCAGCTGGCTGAATTCCGCGCTGCCACTCTCCATTGCCTGCAGTAAGGCATCCTGCTGCTCGCCGCTGAGTTGGGCGAACACTTTGCCGTGCTGCTTTTTGCTGTAGTTGTCAGCATCGGCCAGCCCGAGACGATAGATCTGCTGTGGCACCAGCGGCAATTGATAGCCCAGCTCTTTCGGCAGATCGGGATTAAACGGCCCCTGCATATACCAGTTCGAGCCTGTGGCATACGGCGTGTTCATCTGGCGATCGATAAACTCCGGCACGCCGGCTTCCAGCGCACCTGGCCCGCGTTCATCGCTGGGGATCAGGCGAGCTACGGCGGCAGTAATAAAGGCAAACTCTTCGGCGGTAAACCAGGCTGGCTGGTAGTCACGCGCTTGCTGTGGACCCGCAGGGGTTTCAGCCGCCTGTGCGGCGAGCGGCAGGGAGAGCGCGCCCATCGCTGTGGAACCTACCGCCATTGCAGGCGCCAGGGTAATAGTCTTCAGCAAAAAATCCCTGCGTGAATGACCTTTTTTTTGTTCTGACATGACATTGCCTCATTCCCGCCCTATCCGGCGGTATGAAAAATAAGTGGTTGCGTTGTAATGGTTTTTATCAGCAAATTCAGGGTAGCATCTGGCTTGTTACCGGTAACAAAGCAGCACATTGTAACACTGCCATTCACAAAGATTTAGTTCCACGAAACAAAACCGCACAATTTCATTAACATCTATCACCGTCCTGTCATGAGCAGAAACAACAGACTACAGACAGCGACCCGCCAAAAACGTTATAACAGGCAACACACAACAGCGGAGTGCCTATGTTTAAGTCTTTTTTTCCGCGGCCAGCGCTGTTTTTCAGCTCTGCGGCTGTCTGGAGCTTAGTAGCGATTTTTGCCTGGTTCGGCTTTGCCAGCGATTTGCCTGCCCATTTTTCGCCTGCTTTTCAGGCCGCGATAAAGCAGCCGTTGCCCACCACAGTGATGCGCTTTATTGCACCGGGTGAGTTATGGTTTTATGCCTACTACTGGCTGCTGGTTAGCCTGTTTGCCCTTGCGTGGCGAATGATTGATAACCATCCCTGGCAGCGCTGGTCTGTGTGGGGTTCTGCGCTGATTATTTTTGTTACCTGGTTTGGCGTTCAGGTCGGTGTCGCCATTAACGCCTGGTATCAACCCTTTTACGACCTGATCCAGAAGGCAATAACCAAAGCCGGTTCAGTAACGATAAGCCAGCTTTACACTGAAATGGCAGGCATAGCGGGCATTGTTATGGTTGCGGTGGCTATTGGCGTCACTAATGCCTTTTTCATCAGCCACTGGGTATTCCGTTGGCGTACCGCGATGAATAACTACTACATGCATAACTGGCAGCGACTGCGTCATGTAGAGGGTGCTGCACAGCGAGTGCAGGAAGATACGATGCGCTTTGCTCAGACACTGGAGGGCTGGGGAGTCAGTTTCATCCAGGCGATCATGACGCTCATCGCTTTTTTACCGATCCTGGTTCAGCTGTCACATCATGTAAAAAGCGTACCCATTCTTGGCGCTATACCTTATGCACTGGTCGTTGCCGCCGTCATCTGGTCTGTGCTGGGAACAGGACTGTTAGCCGTCGTAGGATTAAAATTGCCGGGACTGGAATTTCGCAATCAGCGAGTCGAAGCCGCTTATCGTAAAGAGCTGGTATACGGCGAAGACAATGCAGATCGCGCTTCACCGCCAACGGTAAAAGCGCTTTTTAGCAACGTCAGACTCAATTACTTTCGCCTCTATTTTCATTATCTGTACTTTAATATCGCCAGAATGTTTTATCTGCAGATAGATAATGTCTTTGGCCTGGTCATGTTGTTCCCTTCAATCGCCGCAGGAACAATAACGCTGGGTCTGCTCAATCAGATTAGCAACGTATTCGATCAGGTTCGCAGTTCATTCCAGTATCTGATCACCTCGTGGTCAACGCTGGTTGAACTGATGTCGATCTACAAACGTCTGCGCAGCTTTGAACAGATTCTGGATGATGTGCCACATGATGAGATGATGCGCGAAGCGTCGGAAGAGGTGTAGCGGTTCAGGGGAAGACTCTTCCTCTCTGGCTGGAGAGGAAGAGGAATCACTTACAGCGCAATACGCATCACGCTGTCAGGATTTTTTGGCGGTTCCTTGCGTGAGCCGGGCTGTTTTACGCTGACGTACAACACCTTACCATCCGCCGAGAGCGCCAGGCTGTTAGGCAATGCCGGAGTTTTCACCGTACGCTTCACCTTATAGCTGCTGGCGCCGATGATGCTGACTTCACCGGCTTTACGATGGGTAACATAAAGCTCATCACGCTTCGCATTGAACAGAACCGCCAGCGATTCTGGCACATCAATCCGCTGCATCACCTGCTGATTACGCAGATCCACAACCAGCACCTGCGCCTGCTTTGAATCTGTCAGGAAAGCGCGCTGACCACGCGTATCCAGCGCAATGTTCAGGAAGAAGTGCTCTTTATCGCCGTCAATCTTCTGCTTCTTCTCAACCGCATTTGTACGCGCATTAATCGTGACCAGTTCGCCATCGGCATTGGTGACGTAGACCTTTTGTGCGTCTGCATCCACAGCCAGACCGGTGCCCATTTTGCCGGTATTCGGGATGGTGCTGACAAGCTTCATCGTGCTGCCATCCACCACCCACACTACGCTCTGCGGTCCCAGTCCGGTGATATACACCCGGTTAGTTTTCACATCAACCGCCACCTGGCGCGGCTGCAGCGGACGCACGGTCTCACTGCGCGGACGGCTATCCAGCACCAGCGTATTCAGTACCTTGCCGCTACTGGCGTCGATAGCGGTGACCGAACCGTTTACGGTGTTACCGATATAAAGCACGTTGGTTTGTGGATTGATCGCCGCACCAAACGATTTCAGCTCAGTGTTGATTGCCTGCTGTACCGCCAGCGTAGACGGGTCGAGACGGAAAACCGTACCGCCGTTACCGCTGCTGTTCTGCGCTGTCGCCACGAACAGCGCGTTGTCGTTCGGGCTGACCGCCAGTTCATAAACACCTTTACCCACGGACTGATTAAGATCCGCCGCCTGCGCTGCCAGCCATCCTGAGGCAGAAAACAGGGCCGTAGCCAGTAACAGCGGACGCAGAGTCCGGCGCGTAATGGTAATCGCTTTCATAACTTCTCCAGAGTTAATCCACTGCAGACGCAGTGATAAGAAAGCCCAACATTGCAACCAGAAAGGCCTGACGCACAGGCTGATTGACGTTTTTTTGAGAATGATAATTATTTATGAAGAAAAGGGACAGGATTATTCGCGGAGAAACGAAGCCAGGACGCCCGGAGGCGTCCTGTCAGCACAAGAGGGTGGAACGTTTTATTTCAGCAGTTCAGCGGTCATGTGAACGCCGTTGTTGGTGTAAGCTTCGGTGATTTTATATGAAGCACCAGCTTCCTGCGCCTGTGCAGCAATTTTCGCTTCCGCACCATCCAGTGTAGAGTCGATAGCGGTCACAGATTGCGCGAAGCTGGCGAATGGCAGAACAGAAAGCGCGATAACAGCTGCAAAAGTTTTGATAGATTTCATGGTCAATTCCTCGGTTAATTTTTATCAGGTAAGGCGTGTTGCCTTGTTGATAGATATATTAGTCCGGAAGTTGATCAGTAAAAAGCGGAGGGTTTTGCTTAACTCTTTCAGTAAAACTGAACATAAAAAGCACGTATCGCACAGTTATCGCTCAAAAGGTTAATAACCCACTTCCATAAAAAAAGGCAGCATAATGCGCTGCCTTCAGAAGATTAACCGTGATGCCGTACCCGCGTGAAGATGGTCAGTGCGGCCAGCAGCATCAGCACGCCACTGGCAACGAACACGCCGCCTGCTCCGCGCAGGTCAAACATCCAGCCGCCCGCAGCCGCGCCGACGGTAATCGCCAACTGAATGGTGGCGACCAGTAACCCGCCGCCCGATTCCGCGTCATCCGGCACCGCGCGCGAAATCCAGGTTGACCAGCCGGTTGGCATCGAACCAAATGCCATCCCCCAGATTGCCACGCCTGCGCCTACCATCCAGCTGACATCGCCAAAGCTCACCAGCATCAGGGCCGTGACACTCATTAACAGCGCCATCCCGCTCAGCGTCAGCGATACGCTGCGGGTGACCAGAAAACCCGCCAGCGAGGTGCCGAAGAAGTTCGCCACGCCAAAGGCCAGCAGCGCCAGCGACAGCTGATTAAGGTTGAGCTGTGCAACACCTTCCAGGAACGGACGCAGATAGGTGAAGAAAGCGAAGTGGCCGGTAAACATCATGATCACCGCCAGCATGCCCCAGCGCATCACGCCGATACGCAGGAGCGCCAGCACGCCGCCATTGCGGGCTTTGTTCTCTGCTGGCATGGCGGGCAGGGTAAAGAACTGCCACAGCAGTGCCACTGCACCCAGTCCGGCGGTCAGCATAAAGATGTTACGCCAGCCCACCAGTCCGCCGAGATAGCTGCCAAGTGGCGTGGCGATAATTGTCGCCAGCGAGATGCCGCTGAAGACAATAGAGAGCGCACGCGGTACCTGGTCGGTGGGTACCAGACGCATGGTGATGGCCGTTGAGAGCGTCCAGAAGCCGCCGATGGCCATGCCCAGCAGCACCCGCGCCAGCAGGATCACCGTCAGGTCAGCCGCAAACGCCACCATCAGCGCCGAAGCAATCAGCAATAGCGAAAACACCAGCATGACGATACGGCGATCGATACGCCGCGTGACGCTGCCGGTGACCAGACTGGTAAACAGCGCCACCATTGCGGTAATGGTGACGGTCTGTCCCGCCTGCCCTTCTGAAACGCCCAGGCTGTGGGCCATTGGCGTCAGCAGACTCACAGGTAAAAATTCGGCGGTAATCAGGCTGAACACCCCAAACGCCATAGCAAATACCGCGCCCCAGGCGGGACGGGTCGGCGAGGAAACCTCATCAGCCACTTCGGTTGTCAGACTCATGCTGCTTCTCCGGAAGATAAAAAAGTGAGTGTGAGCATAGAGTGGAGCGTCAGGACGATCTATGATGCTTACACCTTCATTTTTGATAATTCGTCTGGAATCGCATGAGCCACTATGGAGATCTGACCAGTGAGCTGCTGATGGGAATGCGTCTGTATGGCGTGAACTATCAGCGTATCGCGGTAAGCGCGCCGTTCGGGCTGCATTATGAGCACGCGCCGGGGCGGGCGCAGTTTCACTTTGTCGGGCGCGGCTCTCTGCTGGTGCGCAGCGCCTCCGGCGAATTGTTTCAGCTCAACAGCGGCGATGCGCTGCTGGTGCCGCACGGTAAGCCGCATAGCCTGATCTCCAGTGAGGAGGCGGACTGCCAGTGTATTAAGAACATGGCGAGTAAGCCGATTTGCGACAGCGTCTGCGCGATTGCCGCACCGGAAGATGCCGGTGATGACGAGCACAGCGTGCTGCTGTTCAGCGCCTGCATGGCGTTTGAGCTTGGCGGTATGCAACCACTGATCAATACCATGCCGGATGTGATGCTGGTGAGTACCCTGCTGTCGCAGTACCCGGAGATTCAGCCGATTCTGGCGGCGATGGAGCGCGAGTCGCGCACCCGCCAGGCAGGCTTTGCCGGGATTCTGTCGCGCCTGGCGGATGTGGTTGCCGCGCTGATAGTTCGCGGCTGGGTAGAGAATGGCTGCGGCCAGAGTAGTGGGCTGGTGCAGGCGATGCGCGATCCGCGTCTGAGCCAGGCGATTGCCGCGATGCATCGGGAGCCGGGCGAGAACTGGACGGTGGCGCGGCTCGCCAGCGTGGCAGGCTGTTCGCGTTCGGTGTTCGCCGGACGTTTTCTCACGGCGACCGGCATGACGCCGCTGCGATATCTGACCGAATTACGGATGCGCCTGGCGGTGCAGCGGATTGTAAACAATGGCGAAGCGGTGGAAGCCGTCGCCTATCATCTCGGCTACGGCTCAATTGCGGCGTTTAGCCGCGCCTTTAAGCGGATTGTCGGGCAATCGCCAGGGGCACTGCGTGCCGGACGCGAAGGCACGCAGGCGCTGGCTTCGTAATCTTTTCTCTTAACGAAACACGCTGATCGCTTCCACCAGCCGGTTAGCCTGATGGGTCATGCGACCTGAAGCCTCGGCGCTTTCTGTCACGCGAGCGGCGTTCTGATGGGTGATGTCATCGAGATCTTCCACCGCTGAACTGACTTCGCTGAGCGCAGTCGCCTGTTCGGCCGTGGCGGCGCTGATCTGGGCGATCAGTGAGGTGACATTCTGCACCTGTGACACGATATCCTGCATCGTCCGGCCTGCTGCGCTGGCGTGCTCGTTGCCCGACTGGACCCGGCTGCCGCTGGTTTCGACCAGCATTTTGATTTCGCTGGCGGCTTTGGCGCTGCGCTGCGCCAGGCTACGGACTTCGCCTGCTACGACGGCAAAGCCTTTGCCCTGCTCACCGGCCCGCGCCGCTTCCACGGCGGCGTTCAGCGCCAGAATATTGGTCTGGAAGGCAATGCCGTCGATGACGCTGGTAATATTGGCAATACGCTTCGAACTGTCGGCAATTTCGCCCATCATGCCCATCATCTCAGTCATCACCTCGCCGCCTTTGCTGGCCGCGTGGCTGGTGCTGGCTGAGAGGCTATTCGCCTCGTGCGCGGTTTCGGTATTGCTCTTCACTGTGGCGGTCATTTCATTCATGGTGGCCGCGGTCTGCTGTACGTTGGCCGCTGCCTGCTCGGTACGGCGACTCAGTTCGTTGTTGCTACGGGCAATGGCGTCGCTGGCACTCAGCACGTTGATCGCCTGCCCGCTGACATCATCAACCAGCCAGCGGAACATCAATCCGAGCTGACCGATAGCGCGCAGCGTGACACCGATCTCGTCAACGCGATCCATCTGCTCAACTTTGTGACTCGCACCGGTCGCCACGCTCAGCGCCTGTTTGCACATCCGCTCGATAGGGCGTGAAATCTGCTGCTCCAGCCACAGGCTGCTGAGCAGAAGCAACCCGGCCATGCCTGCGGTAAAGCCAGCCAGTGCTGCGTGCGTCATGCCCAGCGCCCAGACGCCTGCCACCGAGAGGGGCAGTAACGCCAGCAGCGTACTGCGGATCCGCCAGCGCAGGGGCAGCGTTTTCAGAATGGAGGCGGGACGACGCCAGCCGCTACGCACCAGCAGGCCTTTGTAAAAACGTCGCCCTCTGGCCCGGCCTTCACGGAAATCCTGATAGAGCGTTTCGGTCTGACGTATTTCCTCTGCCGTGGGTTTGGTGCGTACTGACATGTAGCCCTGCACTCTACCGTCGCGCACCACCGGAATGGCATTAGCCCGCACCCAGTAGTGATCGCCATTTTTACGGCGGTTCTTAACCAGCGCAGTCCAGGGTTCACCCTGCTTCAGCGTCGCCCACATGTCAGCAAACGCTTCTGATGGCATATCGGGATGACGCACCATGTTATGCGGCTGGCCGTTAATCTCTTCGGCAGAGAATCCACTCGCTTCGATGAAGGCGTCGTTGGCATAAGTGATGTGGCTGTTGAGATCGGTGGTCGACATCAGTGTCGCATGATCGTCAAACTGATATTCACGCTGAGAGACAGGCTGGTTGTTACGCATCAAAAGTCCTTGAAGACCCGACGTCCTGCACGTGACAGTCTGCGTGCCAGCGTGAAAACTATGGGCTGAGAGATAACGATTACCTTTTTTTATGTTTTCGGCATGCTTCTGTACTCTCTTTAGCGTTTCCGTTAAATTTCTGCCGCGAAAAAATCCGCTTTGCAGCGGCTTTCACATTTTTGGGTGATTATTCATCCGTTAGCCGGATTTCAGAATTCCGGCAGCCCGTCAGCTGAGGTCAACATTTCGGGTGCCGAACCACCAGGTCAGCAGGAATCCGCCGACCCAGGCCACGATCAGTCCGGCCAGGTAAACCGCCATACCGGCGAAAATCCCCTGGCTGGAGGTCATCAGCGGCAGCGTGACCAGCCCGGAAGGTCCGAAGACCGTATTCATTCCAACCGGCAAACCCAGCCACGCTACCAGCCCGATAAAGAAACCGCCCAGCGCTCCGCCACCGCAGGCGGTGATAAAGGGCTTGAGTCGCGGCAGCGTGACGCCGTAGATCAGTGGTTCTCCGACGCCCAGCAGGCCAGGCACAATGGCACCTTTGATCTGTGCCCGCAGCAGCGCCCCTTTTTCGGCTTTGCACCATAGCGCCAGTGATGCGCCAACCTGACCTGCGCCCGCCATCGCCAGAATCGGAAACAGCGAGTTAAAACCCTGCGTTTCCATCAGCGCGAAGTAGACCGGAATAAAGCCCTGATGAATGCCGAACATCACCGCGATCAGGAACAGCCCGGCCAGCAGCGCACAGCCAAAGGGATTGTTATTGAGGTGGATAAACAGCCACGACATCCCCTTAAACAGTTCACCACCCAGCGGCATGATAAACAGATAGGTGATGGCCCCGGTAATCACCAGCGTAAACAGCGAAGTCAGGATCATATCGAGGTTGTCGGGAATGATTTTGCGCAGCTGTTTCTCAATCCACGCCCCGATAATCGCCGCCATCAGCACACCGATAATGTTGCCGCGCGGGTCGATTGTCAGTCCAAAGAAGCTCTCCATGCCGCTGAAGTAGCCGGTGGTGGCGGTGGGCACATAGCCGAGCACAAACAGTGAAGCGATGATGGCACCATTGACGCCGCTGCCGCCAAAGGCTTTTTGCGCGTTGTAGCCAATCAGGATGCTGAGAAAGGTGAACAGCCCTTTTCCGAAGACCTTCATGTACGCCACGGAGTGCAGCAGCCAGGGCACGTGGTCTCCGGGCACATTAAGGTGGAGGCTTTGCTCAATCAGCGTGGCAAATCCCAGCAGCAGTCCCGCGCCGATGAAGCCCGGAATCAGCGGGGTGAAGATGGTGGCGAAGCGCGACAGGAACTGATGCACGCTGCTGGTCTGCTTCGCTTTGAGTTGCTGCTTCTGCTGCGCTGCCAGCTGGCTAAGTTCGGCTGTTCCGCCCTGCGGTGCCGGCGCGGTATCGCCCTCTGTCAGCAGGCTCTGCATTCCCTCAGCGGCGGTTTGCGCTTTGCCCGGCCCCAGGACAATCTGCAACTGCGCCTCGCTATCGATAACGCCTAATACGCCCGGCAGACTTTTTAGCTGAGTCAGGTCGACCTGTTCCGGCTGATTGAGCGTCAGCCGGAGCCGCGTCATGCAGTGACCACAGGCCGCGATATTTTGCGCGCCACCGACCGCCTGCAGGATGTCACGCAACAGTGCCCCGGTGATTTTCGCCATTAGCGTGCTCCCGCTGCCTGCAGCGCCTGACGGATAAAGCCCTGATGCTGACTGAGCAGCGCTTTCGCCTCATCGGCGGCCAGGTCAGCCAGCACCATCAGGATTGCGGTTTTGCAGTGTCCACCGCAGGCGGTGAGCGCGGCGCTGGCCGTTGCATCATCACAATCCGTGGCCTGCATGACGATGTTGACCTGGCGCTGCACCAGCTTCTGGTTGGTCGCTTCCACATCAACCATCAGATTGCCGTACACTTTTCCGCTGCGGATCATTGAGCCAGTGGTGAGCATGTTGAGCACCATTTTTTGCGCCGTACCCGCTTTCATCCGTGAGGAGCCGGTGACCACTTCCGGGCCGACCACTGGCGTGAGCGCAATCGCGGCGACCTGCGACATGGCGCTGCCGGGATTACAGGTGAGCGATACGGTGGTTGCGCCAAGCTCGTTAGCGTAAGCCAGCGCGCCCAGCACATAAGGTGTACGACCGCTGGCGGCGATACCGACCAACACATCGTGGCGGCTGAAGTGGATATCCTTCAGATCCTGCGCGCCCTGCTCCCGGTTATCTTCGGCATTTTCTACCGCCTGCAATATAGCGGTATGACCGCCGGCAATCAGGCCAATGACCTGCTCACGAGGTGTACCAAATGTGGGCGGGCATTCGCTGGCATCCAGAATGCCCAGCCGTCCGGAAGTGCCCGCACCACAATAGATTAATCGCCCACCCGCCTTAAACGCAGCGCAGATGGCGTCAACGGCAGCGGCGATCTGCGGCACGATGGCCTCAACCGCCAGCGCCACCTTTTTATCTTCATCATTAATGACGCGCAGCATCGCTTCGGTAGAGAGTTCATCGATGTTCTGGCTGGCCGGATTGCGGCCTTCGGTGATCATCTGGCTGAGGTCGAGTTTCATGGCGGGCTCCGTTAAGGAATAAATTATTCAAATTACAAAACATCATAACGAATGATTAATTCATTGAGTGAGATCTTTTTTCAATGGATGTGGGGTAAATCATGTTGCGGGGGATTAGGCTGGCCAGCCTTGAGCTTAAGCAGGGTGACTGGTATTCGGAGCGTAATAGCTTTGTGATCGGAGCCGGTCAGAAAAGGTTCACCTGATCGTAAAGACGCATTCGTCATCCATGACGCTCGGCCCACGCCGTCCCTGGCGTGGGACGCTTTACTCTTCAGGTGAACATTTTCTTCCCTCAGGCTTTTTTATCGCTGTTCGAACAAGTGTGGCGAATAAACATGAGTAGCGGAGTAAAGCATCCGCCGCATGGACAAAAACGCCTGGAGCGTTTTTGAACAACGTAAAGCGCTGGCCCGCTTGCGGGCGAGCCTCATGGATGAGGCGAGTAACCGGCGGCCGAGGCCCAGGGAAGGGTTTATGCCGACTTTACGCAGCCTGCCTTTGTGCCCGACTGAACGGCACAAAGGCTGATCTTTCATTTCTGCTCTATTGACCAGGTAAGAACTAAGCTAAGCCACGCCAACAAAAAGGGCCCAACTTTCGTTGAGCCCTTCTTTACGCTAAGGCTGTTCTCAGTTTGCGGTCTGCGTCCGCAGCTGCAGCTCATACGCTTTCGCCTGTTCGGCGTCGAACTGGTTTTCCCAGCGGGCAATCACCAGCACTGCCAGCGCGTTACCGACCACGTTCAGCGCGGTACGCGCCATGTCCATGATGCGGTCAACACCGGCGATAAACGCCAGACCTTCCAGCGGAATGCCGACGCTGCCCAGCGTGGCCAGCAGCACCACGAACGATACGCCAGGCACACCAGCGATCCCTTTCGAGGTCACCATCAGCGTCAGAACCAGCACAATCTCATCGGTCAGCGACAGGTCAATGCCATACAGCTGCGCAATAAAGATCGCCGCGATACTCTGATACAGCGTTGAACCATCCAGATTAAATGAATACCCGGTCGGCACCACAAAGCTGGTGATCGCTTTTGGCGCGCCGTAGGCTTCCATCTTCTCCATGATGCGCGGCAACACGGTTTCCGAGCTGGACGTGGAGTAAGAGAGAATCAGCTCATCTTTCAGGATACGCATCAGCGTGGTGATGCGCAGCTTACAGAAGCGCGCGACCCCGCCCAGCACCACAAAGGCGAAGAACAGAATCGCGGCGTAAACCAGCAGCACCAGCTTAGCCAGCGGCCACAGCGAGGCAAAACCGAAGTTAGCAATCGTCACCGCGATCAGCGCAAACACACCGACTGGCGCATAACGCATGATCATGTGCGTCACTTTAAACATCGCTTCAGAGATACCACGGAACAGGTTCACCAGCGGATCGCGCTGTTCTGACGGCAGTGACGACAGGCCTAAGCCAAACAGCACCGAGAAAAAGATAATCGGCAGCATGTCACCCTTCGCCATCGAGGCGAAAATATTCTGCGGGATCAGCGACAGAATAGTGGTCACCAGGCTGTGCGGACCGCCCTGTACCTCTGCCGTTGTCGCTTCATATTTAGAGATGTCCACCGTTGCCAGCGTTGACATATCAATGCCGGTGCCGGGTTGAAATACGTTGGCCAGCGTAATACCGACCACAATGGCAATGGTGGTGATCACTTCAAAGTAGAGAATCGTTTTGACGCCGATGCGTCCCAGCTTCTTTGCATCACCCACGCCAGCGATGCCGACAATCAGGGATGAAATCACAATCGGTACCACAATCATCTTGATAAGATGAATAAAGATATCGCCTGCCGGGCTGAGAATGTTGGTGACTAACCATTCACGATTGTCTGGCTGATTATGCAACACAGCACCCACAACGATGCCAAGCACCAGGGCTGTCAGAATCTGCCAGGCCAGGCTGATTTTAAAACCTTTCATAACGTGTAATTTCCTCAGTCAAAACCCGTTTCTCTCTACTGCGAAGGTGCAGAAGACAATACACACAGGGAGTGAGCAAAAAGCCCGGTAAATTAGAGGGTGTCTTGAAACAGCGCCTCGTATGAAAATCTGATGATTCCCATACCCATTTTCAGACGCGGTCTGAGTTGATACCTGCAGAACAGGGGCGAGATAAGTACCATTTTCACTGTGGTAAATGCAACCCCTGGCGGATCCGATTAAAAGTTAGCCAGCTGAGTAGCATAAAGTGCTGCCAGCGTTAAAAATCCCTAACCTGCTGTTATGAAAAGTAATACTTAGATGAATTTCCGCATAGCTATGCAAAGTGGGTTAAAAACGCGTCAGGCGCGTTTGCTTGCTTTTTATCCACTCCAATCCCGAATAATACCCCTTCTTAATTCCCCATCCCCGCCAGAGAGTTAACCGGAAATATCAGAACGGCTTCACGCTTCTTCCGAAGAGGTTTATCTCGTGATCTGTGGCGCAAAAAAGAAACAAAGCTATGGCACAGGCTTCAATTAACCATTGATTGACATATCATTAACATCTTCAAGGAGATCCGCCATGAGCCAAATACACAAACATCCCGTTCCAGAGAACATTGCAGCAAACACCCTGATTACGGCTGAACAGTACCAGGCGATGTATCAGCAATCTGTCGACGATCCAGACAGTTTCTGGGGCGAACAGGGCAAAATTCTTGACTGGATTAAGCCTTACAGCAAGGTGAAAAATTGCTCGTTTGCGCCAGGTAACATTAACATTCGCTGGTACGAAGATGGCACGCTCAACCTGGCGGCAAACTGCCTTGACCGTCATTTAGCGACGCGCGGTGATCACCCGGCGATTATCTGGGAAGGCGACGACGCCAGCGAAAGCAAAACTCTGACCTTCCGCCAGCTGCATACAGAAGTCTGCCGCTTCGCCAATGTGCTTGAGTTGCTGGAAGTCAAAAAAGGCGACGTGGTGGCGATCTACATGCCGATGGTGCCGGAAGCGGCGGTAGCGATGCTGGCCTGTGCGCGTATCGGTGCCGTTCACTCCGTGATCTTTGGCGGCTTCTCACCGGAAGCGGTCGCTGGCCGCATCGTCGACTCCAGCGCCTCGCTGGTCATTACCGCCGATGAAGGGATCCGCGCTGGTCGCAGCATTCCGCTGAAGAAAAATGTCGATGACGCGTTAAAAAATCCAAATGTCACCAGCGTGAAAAACGTGGTGGTGTTTCAGCGCACCGGTAAAGATGTGGGCTGGGTTGAAGGCCGCGATCGGTGGTGGCATGACCTGATGCGGGACGCCAGCACCAACCACTCTGCAGCCGAAATTGGCGCGGAAGATCCGCTGTTTATCCTTTATACCTCTGGCTCTACCGGCAAACCCAAAGGCGTGCTGCATACCACGGGCGGTTATCTGGTCTATGCCGCCACCACCTTTAAGTTCGTCTTTGATTACCATCAGGATGATATCTACTGGTGCACCGCCGATGTCGGCTGGGTTACAGGACACAGCTATCTGGTTTATGGCCCGCTGGCGTGTGGTGCCACCACACTGATGTTTGAAGGGGTGCCGAACTGGCCAACGCCGAGCCGCATGGCGGAAGTGGTCGATAAACATAAAGTCACCCTGCTCTATACCGCACCCACCGCCATCCGTGCGCTGATGGCGGAAGGAGATAAGGCCATTGAAGGTACCGATCGTAGCAGCCTGCGCATTATGGGTTCGGTCGGTGAGCCTATTAACCCGGAAGCCTGGGAGTGGTACTACAAAAAAATCGGCAACAGCTGTTGCCCGATAGTGGATACCTGGTGGCAGACCGAAACCGGCGGCTTCATGATCACGCCATTGCCTGGGGCGACCGAACTGAAAGCGGGTTCCGCCACCCGGCCGTTCTTTGGTGTGCAACCCGCGCTGGTGGATAACGAAGGTCAGCCGCAGGAAGGTGCCTGTGAAGGCAATCTGGTGATCACCGAGTCCTGGCCGGGACAGGCGCGCACCCTCTTTGGCGACCATGACCGTTTCGAGCAGACCTACTTTTCTACCTTTAAAAACGTCTACTTCAGTGGTGACGGTGCCCGTCGCGATGAAGATGGCTACTACTGGATCACCGGACGTGTCGACGACGTGCTCAACGTCTCCGGTCACCGTCTTGGCACTGCCGAAATTGAATCGGCGCTGGTGTCGCATCCTAAAATTGCCGAAGCGGCCGTGGTCGGGATTCCGCACAGCATTAAAGGCCAGGCGATTTACGCCTATATCACGCTGAATCACGGCGAAGAGCCGTCGCCGGAGCTCTATACCGAGGTGCGACAGTGGGTTCGCAAAGAGATCGGCCCGCTCGCCACGCCTGATGTGCTGCACTGGACCGACTCACTGCCGAAAACCCGGTCCGGCAAAATCATGCGCCGTATCCTGCGCAAAATTGCCACCGGCGATACCAGTAACCTGGGTGATACCTCTACCCTCGCCGATCCTGGCGTTGTAGAAAAACTGCTTGAGGAGAAACAGTCGATCAAAATGCCTTAAGCGCACGCTGTCCGGCGGGAAGATCGCTTCCCGCCACGCCCGCCCTACGCAGTCTGTTTCGCTAGTCACAAAAATTATAACCAGCTGAATCCGCGCCCTGTCGTGAGGTTCTCGCCTGCAAGCCCTCTGGAGAAAATGTGATGAATGACGCCCTTTCGAATCAGGATGCAATCAATCAGCAGATTGAACGTAATCCCCGTTTTCATGAGTTAGTCCGTAAACGCCAGGCGTTCGCGACGCTGCTGTCGCTAATCATGCTGGTGCTCTATGTTGGCTTTATCCTGCTGATTGCCTTTGCTCCCGGCTGGCTCGGCACGCCGCTGCATGCCGGAACCAACGTCACGCGCGGTATCCCGATTGGTGTCGGGCTGATTGTGATGTCGTTTGTGCTGACCGGCGTCTATGTCTGGCGCGCCAACGGTGAGTTTGACCGTTTAACCAAAGCGATCCTCAGTGAGGTGAAATCATGACCCGTCTCACTTTATGGCTGCTGGCCTTAATGTTGCCGTTTTCAGCGCTGGCCGCTGATGCGATCACCGGTGCGGTGCAGCGCCAGGCAACCAACTATCAGGCGATTATCATGTTTACGATTTTCGTCGGTGCCACGCTGGGAATTACTTACTGGGCGTCAAAGCGAACCCGATCGCGTAACGACTACTACACCGCCGGCGGCAATATCACCGGCTTCCAGAATGGCCTGGCGATGGCGGGCGACTTCATGTCAGCGGCCTCGTTCCTGGGCATTTCAGCGCTGGTTTACACCTCCGGCTACGACGGGCTGATCTACTCGCTCGGCTTCCTGGTCGGCTGGCCGATGATTCTGTTTTTAATCGCCGAGCGGCTGCGCAACCTGGGTCGCTACACTTTTGCCGATGTCGCCTCCTATCGTCTGAAGCAGATGCCGATCCGTACGCTGTCAGCCTGCGGTTCGCTGGTAGTGGTGGCGCTCTACCTGATCGCCCAGATGGTCGGTGCCGGTAAACTGATCCAGCTGCTGTTTGGCCTGAACTACCATGTCGCGGTGGTTCTGGTCGGCATTCTGATGGTGATGTATGTACTGTTTGGCGGCATGCTGGCGACCACCTGGGTGCAGATCATCAAAGCGGTGCTGCTGCTGTTTGGTGCCTCCTTTATGGCCATAATGGTGATGAAAGCGGCCAACTTCAGCTTTAACACACTGTTCACCGAGGCGATGGCGGTCCATCCCAAAGGCATCGCGATCATGCAGCCTGGCGGGCTGGTCAAAGATCCTATCTCTGCGCTGTCGCTGGGGCTGGGTCTGATGTTTGGTACGGCAGGTTTACCGCATATTCTGATGCGCTTCTTCACCGTCGCGGATGCCAAAGAGGCGCGCAAAAGCGTCTTCTGGGCCACCGGCTTTATGGGCTACTTCTACTTCCTGACCTTTATTATCGGCTTCGGTGCGATTCTGCTGGTGGGTGCGAACCCGGCCTTTAAAGATGCCAGCGGCGCGCTGATTGGCGGCACCAATATGGCGGCAGTGCATCTGGCTAACGCAGTTGGCGGCAGTACCTTCCTGGGCTTTATCTCTGCGGTGGCCTTCGCCACAATTCTGGCGGTGGTCGCGGGCTTAACCCTGGCGGGCGCGTCGGCGGTTTCGCATGACCTTTATGCCAGCGTCTATCGTAAAGGTCAGGCGAGCGAAAAAGATGAGCTGCGGGTCTCTAAAATCACCGTGCTGGCGCTGGGCGTGGTGGCGATTGCGCTGGGAATACTGTTTGAGAAGCAGAACATCGCCTTTATGGTCGGGCTGGCCTTCTCGATTGCGGCCAGCTGTAACTTCCCGATCATCCTGCTCTCGATGTACTGGTCAAAACTGACTACGCGTGGCGCGATGGTGGGCGGCTGGCTCGGTCTGCTGACCGCGGTTATCCTGATGATCCTCGGCCCGACCGTGTGGGTACAGGTGCTGGGCAACGCCACGCCGATTTTCCCGTATGAGTATCCGGCGCTGTTCTCCATGGTCGTCGCCTTTGTGGGCATCTGGCTTTTCTCCATTACCGACCATTCGCAGCAGGGCGCAGAGGAGCGTTCCCGCTTCCGCGCGCAGTTTATTCGCTCGCAGACCGGCACCGGTATTGAACAGGGTAAGGCGCACTGATCATGCCTTTTCATTCATAACGATCGGACAATAAAAAAGGGCGACTACCTGGGTAGTCGCCCTTTTCTTTCTCGCAACAGAATCAGAAGCGCAGTGATGCACCCACGTACGGGCCATCGACCAGCACGTTATCTTTACGTCCATCTTTGTTGTTCAGTTCGATGTACTGATAACCCACACGCAGGTTAAGCAGTGAAACCGGCGTGAAGCTCAGGCCGCCAGCGGCTTCCTGATAGCTGTCGAGCTGATCGGTGAACGACTCTGGCGCATAATAATATTCGCCATACAGGCCCCACATGCTGTTCAGGCTGTAGTGCGCTGCACCACCCACCGCCACCGCAAACCCATCTTTTCCATCTTCAGGATGGGTGAAGATCGCTTTTGCGGTCGGCGCCAGACGCAGCGGCCCGAAGTCAACGTTGTAGCCCAGACCGGCACCGTAGGTGCTGCCGTCATGGTCGCTACGCAGCCAGTTACCTTTCAGAAACAGACCGGGTGTAGTGGTGCCCAGACCCAGATTCAGGTTGGTGTTGTGTTCGCTGACATCAACACTCCCTTCAATCGCCTGAGCGGCACCGCTCAGTAAAACCAGCCCGAGGGCGCTCCCGGTAACAAGATGCTTAAACATGATTCCACTCCGTGAAGGACAATTAATTCGGCCGCAAGGTTAACAGCCTGAAACGGGGAGACAACAAAATCCGGGAAACTTTACGTAAAAATACGTGTCGCGTTCAGAATTGCAGCTGTCTCTGCGCAACGCAGTGTAGACTATATTGTCCACATCAGGTGTCCAATCACTGGAGCCATTATCACGGTCACCACCCCCGAGAGCATCATGACCAGGCTGGCGACGACGCCCTCCTGCTGCCCAAGCTGATAGGCGCGAGCCGTTCCGGCACCGTGTGATGCAGCCCCAAAGCCTGCTCCTTTCGCCACCCCCTGCTTAATCGCGATGCGCAGAAACAGCACGTCACCCACTGCCATGCCAAACACGCCAGTGATGACCACAAACAGCGCCACCAGATCGGGCTGACCGCCAATCGGCCCGGCTGCGGCCAGCGCAAACGGCGTGGTAATGGAGCGCACGGCCAGACTGCGCTGGATTGACTCCGGCAGCGTCAGCAGCCGCGCCAGCCAGACCGAACTGCAGACGGCGACCAGCGTGGCGGTCAGAACGCCCGCGCTCAGAGAGAGCCAGTGGCGCTTAATAATCGCCACATTCTCATAGACCGGCACCGCAAACGCCAGCGTCGCGGGTCCCAGCAGCCAGAGCAGCCAGTGGTTTTCTGCAATGTAATCCTGCCAGCTGATGTGGGTCAGCAGCAGCAGCGCCACGAGTACCAGCGGCGTCATCACCAGCGGCATTAACAACAGCGTACGCCAGCGGCGGTAAAGCCGTTTATTCAGCGCATACACCAGCAGCGTAACCGCTACACACAGCAGGCTGAGCAGAAAATCACGCATGAGGATCCTGCTTACGCGCGGCGCGCGCGACTTCATAGTGATAAAGCCGATCCACCACCCAGGCGGTAGAGGCCAGCACCAGTAGCGTACTGACGCCAATCACTACGCAGATGCGCCAGCCATCGACCCGCAGCAGATCACCATAGTTCACCACCGCCACCACGGCCGGAATGAAGAACAGCAGCATCTCAGCCAGCAGCCAGCGTGAACCGGCTTTTACCCAGTTCAGCGGCACAATACGCATCACGATTAACCCCAGCAGTAGCAACATCCCGACGATATTGGCGGGCAACGGCAGGTGCAGCCAGCTCACCAGCCGGTCGCAGGCGATAAACAAGCCGATATAGAAACCCAGCTGCAGCGGCAGACTAAGCCACTGCACGGCGCGGTTGCTGCGTAAAGTGAGTGCTGACGCCATCACCTTGTCTCCCCGATTAAATTGATGTCACCAGTATAAAACGCCAGCACAAGGTGAAAAAAATGAATTAAAATTATCACAATCATGCCTTAAAGGAATAGTTATGGATGTCCGCGCCCTGCGTTACTTTACTGAAGTGGTCCGCCAGCAGAGCTTTACCCGTGCGGCGCAAAAGCTGTTTGTGACACAGCCGACCATCAGCAAAATGCTGCGCCAGCTGGAGGAAGAGCTGGGCTGTACGCTGATCCTGCGGGATGGCCGTCGCCTGCACCTCACCGACAGCGGACAGGCGGTTTATCAGCGCGGCCTGGCAATCCTGCAGGAGTTTCATCAGCTTGAGGCGGAGATTGGTGACATCAATCAGCTCAAAACCGGCGAGCTGCGGCTCGGTATTCCGCCGATGGTGGGTATGCAGATAGCGGGATCGATTTCCGCCTTTCGCCGTCGCTATCCTGGCGTGAAGCTGAAAATTTCAGAGTTCGGCGGCCTGACCGTACAGCAGGCGGTGCTGGCGGGCACGCTGGATATCGCCCTGACTGCGTTGCCGGTTGACCCTGAGCTGCCGCTGAATACGCTGCCCCTGATGCATCATCCGCTCTGCGTGCTGCTGCCGCGCCGCCCGGAGTGGCTCAGCCGCCAGCAGATAGGACTGGCCGAGCTGGCAGAACATCCGCTGCTGATTTTCAATGAGGAGTTCTCGCTGAATCGCCAGCTGATGCAGGCGTTTCAGCGGCTCAGCCTGACGCCAACGGTGGCGGTGCGCAGCGGTCAGTGGGATTTTCTGGCGGCGATGGTGCAGGCGGAGATGGGGCTGGCGATTCTGCCGGAGCCGATCTGTCAGCGGCTGGATAAGCAGTCATTATTGTGGCTGCCGCTGGAGTCGGAGCTGAAGTGGAGTCTGGGGTTAATCTGGCGGGAAGGGAGTTATCTGTCGCGCAGTGCGCAGGCGTGGATCAACTGTTGTCGTGAGCACTGGCCGGATGAACCACCGCGCCTGTCGGTGTGAAAAGCTGGCACGCCTGCATGAATGTGCAGGCGTGCCAGTCAGGGCTTACTCTTCTTTTTCGATCAGCAGTGCTTCCAGCAGATCCAGGTCGTGCAGTAACGTCTGCATCGTCTCATTGGAGATCTGCTGGGTAGCGCGCAGATGATAGACCTCTGCGCGTTCGGCACGCAGCCCGGTCAGGCGGAAGCGACGCTCAAGGTTCTCAGCATACAGCGCATGCTCAAGATCATTCTTCCCTTCGGCGCGACGACGTAAGTTGCCAATCACGCGCAGACTGACCTCTTTCAGCAGTTCCGGATCGATGTTCTCTTCTGACTCATTCTCCAGCCGATCTTCCATCTTGTGCAGGCTCTCAATGGCGGCACCTGCCATCATCGCACGGGCATTCTGCAACTCACGGCGATGTGCACCTTTATCGATGCTATCAATGCCGCGCAACAGAATCGGCAGGATCACGACCCCTACCAGCAGCGAGACCAGAATCACGCCGGTGGCGATAAACACCAGCTCATAGCGCGCCGGGAAGGGATCACCCGTGGTGAGGTACAGTGGAATCGACAGCACACCGGCCAGGGTAATCGCCCCGCGCACCCCGGCAAACGTGGCGATCAACAGCTCACGCAGCGAGTAGTTAGCGAACTCCAGCGGCTTCTTCTTCAGCAAGCGTTTGCTCAGACGCTGCATGATCCATAGCCAGCCAAAACGCACCAGCATCAGCGCGGCATAGACCAGCCCGATATCGGCGAACAACATCCACAGCTCGACGTTAGTATCGGCCTGCGCCTGATCGATTGAGGTCTGCAGAATGTCCGGCAGCTGCAGGCCCAGCATCAGGAAGACCATGCCGTTGAAGATGAATTCCAGCATCTGCCAGACGCTGTTAGCACGCAGGCGCATCGCCAGCGGTGCCTGACGAATAATACCGGAACGGGTGATGGTCATACCGGCCGCGACAGCCGCCAGGATACCCGAGACACCCAGATGTTCAGCGATCAGGTAAGACGCAAATGGCAGCAGCAGCAGCAGCACGGTCTGGGTCGCCGGATCGTCACCGCTCCAGCGGCTGAACAGGCGCAGTGATTTACCGTACAGCCAGCAGATCGCCACACCGGCAATCAGGCCGCCAATGGCGACTTTCATGAACTCAACGCTGGCACCGCCCCAGGTAAACACCATGGTGCCCATAGCCACGGCCACGGCAAACTTCAGTGATACCAGGCCCGATGCATCGTTCATCAGGGCTTCACCCTGTACGATCGACATAATCTTCTTGGGAATGCGGCCTTCACCGACGATGCCGGAGAGCGCCACGGCATCGGTCGGCGACAGCACCGCCGCCAGCGCAAAGGCGGGGATCAGCGGGATACCCGGCACCATCCAGTAAATCAGATAGCCGATACCGATCACGGTAATCAGCACCAGCGCCAGTGCTAAGCCGATGATCTCGCGACCATGATGCAGGAACTCACTGATCGGCGTTTTCCAGCCATCTGCGAACAGCAGCGGCGGGATGAACAGCACCAGAAACAGCTCCGGATCAAAGTCGACATGCAGACCAAACGTGGGCCAGGCCAGCATCGCACCTACGGCGATCTGAACCAGCGGCAACGGGATCTGAAAAGGGAGAATGCGGGCCGCGACGCCAGAGAGCGACACGACCAGCGTCATGATGAGAATAGTAAAAAAGATTTCCATGCTTTCCTTAGGCGTCGTTTCTTTCAATCATTGGTTAAGCGCTAAAGTGTAAAACAAACTGCATTGAAGGTTGTCAGCTACGCGTGCGCCGGGCGGGAAAAAAGTGAAAAATTCCGGGCGCGCAGCCGCACGCCCGGTTATACCGTCAGATCGCCCAGCCACCGGCGTAAAACGCCACCAGCGCGACGGCAATGATCACGGTGCCGACGTTGAGCTTACGCCATTCACCGGCGAAGAGACGCCCCACTACCAGACTGGCGAAACCGATCATGATGCCGGTCACGATGTTGCAGGTAAGCACGATGATCACCGCCGTGAGCAGGCCCGACATCGCATCGACAAAATCACCGAAGTCCACTTTCGCCACGTTACTGAGCATCAGCAGACCGACATACATCAGTGCAGGTGCAGTAGCGTAAGCAGGCACCAGATAAGCCAGCGGCGACATAAACAGGATGGCAAGGAACAGCAGGCCCACCACAATTGCGGTCAGGCCGGTTTTACCGCCCGCCGCCGTGCCCGCCGCCGATTCAATATAGACCGCCGCCGGTGATGCGCCTACCAGACCTGCGAACAGGCTGCTGACGGAGTCACTGGTCAGCGCACGACCGCCATTGATAATCTGGCCCTGTTTATCCAGCAGGTTAGCCTGCCCTGCGACCGCGCGGATGGTGCCGGTGGCGTCAAAGACTGCCGTCATCACCAGTGCCAGCACGCTGGGCAGCACCACAGGCTGCATCGCGCCCATGATGTCGAGGCTGAACAGCAGCGACTGACCGCTGGCGTCACGCAGGCTCGGCAGGGCAAACAGTCCCTGATATGTCACCGACGGGTCAAAGATCAGGCCGAGCAGCGAAATAGCGATAATGGTCAGCAGGATGCCGCCCGGTACCCGGCGCTTCTCCAGTCCGATAATCGCGGCCAGTCCCAGCAGCGTCATCATCACCGGGAAAGTGGTGAAGTGACCCAGCGCCACCGGCAGGCCCGGAGCCGGGTTTTTTACCACCAGACCCACGCCATCAGCGGCGATGAGCAGCAGAAACAGGCCAATGCCGACGCCGGTGCCGTGCGCCACGCCCATCGGCAGGTTACGCAAAATCCAGGCACGAATGCCGGTCACGGAGATCAGCGTAAACAGCAGGCCCATCAGGAACACTGCGCCCAGCGCGACCGGCACGCTGATGTGCTGACCCAGCACCAGGCTGAAAGCGGTAAAGGCGGTTAGGGAGATCGCACAGCCAATCGCCATCGGCAGGTTGGCCCACAAGCCCATAAGGATGGAACCAAAGCTGGCGACCAGACAGGTGGCGACAAATACGGCGGAGGGGGAGAAACCGGCTTTGCCCAGCATTCCCGGTACCACGATGACGGAGTAAACCATCGCCAGGAAGGTGGTGAGTCCGGCCAGAATTTCCTGCCGCACGCTGCTGCCGCGCGCCGAGATCGAGAACCAGGCGTCCAGTTTTCCACTGGCCGGGCGTGATTCAGTTGACATAGTTGAGCCTCAAAAATTTTTGTTGTGTGGATCGCTCTGCGACCATCGCTGTCCCTGGAATAAGCGCGTAAACGCCGTCACTGTCGGGATTAACCCGCCAGGCAAACGTTTACCTTGCCGCAGATAATTAGCCGTCAAAAGCAGCCAGATAAAAAGGCAGGCGATTATCCGGCGTTTAGCGCCACGTTTTCAACTCTAAGAGGGAGATTCTTTGGCATAAAGATTGGGCGCAGGAGGCTGGCAGACACCCGGCGGAAGCCAGCCTGAAACGCTGAGGCCATAAAGTTAATGTCATATAAAGGGAGGATTCACACCGGCGCAGTCGTGATAAGACAGGATGCGCCGGCGGAGAGAGACGATTAACCTGGCAGTGAAAGCTCACCGCCCTGCGCAATCGCGCGCTGCCAGGCGGCGCGCTGCTGCACCGTCTGTAACCATTTCTCAGTAGCAGGCATCTGATCGAGTCCGGCACGCCGCGCCAGTGCCAGCAGCGGAAAGCTCATCTGGATATCCGCAATGGTAAAACGCTCACCGGCAAACCACGGATTGGCTGCCAGATGCTGTTCGATCATCTGCCTGTGCGGCTTGAGCTGTTTATCAAGGAACGCCTTCTGCACGCCTTTGCCAAATGCCGCACCAACCGGACGCAGCAGCCAGGGCACCGGCGCTTTACCCATCTGACCGAAGATCAGTTTCATCACCAGCAGCGGCATCAGCGAGCCTTCAGCATAGTGCAGCCAGTAGCGGCACTGTAACCGTGACGCCTCATCACTCACTTTCAGCCGGAATTCGTGATCATATTTCTCTTCAAGGTATTCGAGAATGGCACCCGATTCTGCTACCACTTGGTTCCCGTCAGTAATGACCGGCGATTTTCCCAGTGGATGCACTTTTTTCAGCGCCTCCGGGGCCAGCATGGTCGGTTCGCGTTGATAGCGTTTAATCTGGTACGGCACTTCCAGCTCTTCCAGCAGCCACAGCACCCGATGCGAGCGCGATTTCTCAAGATGGTGAACGGTGATCATCATGATTCCCTGTGTTTTGACCTTCACCAAGTATAGACGTCACTCCACATCCGGATGTTTATCATCCTGTTCCGGGTCAAGCAGCACCGCACCCGAGCCCTGCTGACCCAGCCGGTCGCCGGGATTGCGCAGCGGGCAGTCGCGCATCGACAAACAGCCGCAGCCGATACAGCCATCCAGGTCATTACGCAGGCGGGTCAGGGTTTCAATGCGCTTATCCAGCTCTTCGCGCCAGTGCTGCGTCAGCGCATCCCACTCCGGTGTCGACATGCGCTTGTCAGGCGGAATGTGATCCAGGCTGTCACTGACCGTTGCCAGCGGAATGCCGATACGCTGCGCAATCTTGATAATCGCGACGCGTCGCAGCACGTCACGGCTGTATCGCCGCTGATTGCCGCTGTTGCGGGTGCTGAAAATAAGTCCTTTTGTCTCATAAAAGTGCAGCGCCGAAACCGCCACACCGCTGCGGCGCGCCACTTCACCCGGTGTTAAGACCGGTTTCGGATAGTTGCGTTCTTTTTTCATCAGGCTCTTTACCTCAAGTTAACTTGAGGAATTATACTCGCTCTCCATCAAAACCACTAAACTCCCATTACCGCTTATTAAGCACCAGAAGGATGAGACCATGATGCAAGAAGAGATCATTCATTCCCTGACGCACTGGATTGACCAGAACCTGGATAAGAGCCTGTCGATCGATGAGGTTGCCGCAAAATCGGGCTATTCGAAATGGCATCTGCAGCGTATGTTCCGTTCGGTAACGAAACAGACGCTGGGTGGCTATATTCGCGAGCGCCGTCTGACGCTGGCAGCGGAAGCGCTGTCACAGACACAGCGGCCGGTTTTTGATATTGCGATGCAGTATGGCTATGACTCGCAGCAGACCTTCTCCCGCGTGTTTCGTCGTCAGTTTTCACAGACGCCTACCGCTTACCGCCATACCATGCGCCGCCAGGCGATTCAGCGCCCTCGCCTGCTGAGTTTTGGCTGCAATGACGGTATCAGTAGCTTCACCCAGCGCACGACCGCCGAGTGCTGTCCGGTTCGTTGACCCCTCAGATGCGCCCGCCCGGGCGCATCTGACTGATTTCCCCGCCATTCTTCTTCTACTGCTCACTATTCCCTCACGCCGCTACCATACCAGAGTCAAATTTTGTTCAAAATTTAAAATCGGGTGATATAATGTGACCCAAGTCACACTTTGAACCTGGGTTGACGGCGAAAAAGCACCCCCTGACACACTTTTCCGCCGCCGGTGATGTCCGCAGATTGTCAGGAATACTTACTGATATTGAGGTCCGGCCGATGGCTACGTTAACCGCCAGTTTACTTGTTATGCGTTGGGAATTGCTGAGCGCAATCATGATGTTTTTTGCCAGCACCCTGAAAACCAAACTTCGTCAGGATAGCCGTCACGTGATGGCATTTATGTGTGGCGGGATTGGTTTAGGCATGACCTGCTGGTTTGTTACCGGTCTGATGGGCATTACCCTGAGCATGGATAACGTGCATAACTTTCTGGAAATCTCAAAGCATGCCTTTATCGATGTGATGAGCCAGGCGCCTGCTGACTGGCCGATGCCCTGATTTTTGCGCATAAAAAACCCCGCTTAGCGGGGTTTTTTATATTGCTGTGTGTGCTTAAATTTTCTTCAACATGGCAGGAATATTAACATCCTGCACTGTAACGCCCGGGCTCTGCGTTCCGCGGCGGTCCTGAATCCACATATCTCCCATCATCTGATTTAAACCACGATCTAATCCGGTGACCAGTCCTGCACCTGGGGTGAAGGTCAGTTCGCCAAAGTAGATCCGCTCGTCATGGATATACCAGTCCACACGCACGTAGTCGAAATCACTGGCCAGCTTCTTGCTCAGTTCGAGCGCATGTTCCAGTGACGGCATAATCGGTGAGACATCCAGACCGGTATCGCGAATCTTGTGATAGGCCTCATTGAGGTTATTCACGTAGAAATTCATCGACAGCAGCGGCTGGCAGCGGTTGTAGATCACCTGCAGCACATATTCGAACTTGCCATCACGCTTGTTGAACATATGAAACTTGTAATCAATCGGCGCGCTTTTACCATCACCAATGTACTTCTCAACCAGGATACGTGGCTTGATGTAGCGATAGTGAATCTCACGCGCTTCGTTGGCGAAGTCGGTCTTCAGCCAGCGATAGCAGTCATGAATGATCTGCTGCTTGCGCAGTGCGTCCGGCTCCTCCAGCAGAATCTCTACCATGTTGGAGGCGTGGTTCGGCTTGATCACCGTCCCCTTCCAGCAGGGTAAGCTGTTCAGCGTGGTCGGGTCAGTCGTTTCGTGTACCAGCGGGATCAGGTATTCATTACCGATTTTTTCAGCAATGAATTCGCGCACCGAGTACTTATCTGACAGACGACCATAGCTCTGGTAATCGCCGAAGATAAACTTACGGTACAACACCTTCTCGTTGAACACTTTTGGCTGACGCAGATTGGGCAGCTTTCTGAACTTATGGAAGTAGTAGATGCGGTCCTGATAAGCCCAGGGCATCTTCTTGATAAAGTACTGCACACTTTTTCTGAGTTCTTCTTTCAACTTGAGCATATCTGACCTCATTTGTATGTTTTGTAGTTGAGTGAGGAAACCTGAATCTTTTGAATGACGCCGTTTTTAAAGAAGTAATTCATTACGGTCAGGGACAAAAGTTCTGAAAGGAAAACGCTCCACGCGGCCCCCATGATGCCGTGACCCTGGATCAACCACCAGGAGAGCGGCAGACTGATGACCATCAGACAGATGATTTTCCTCAGCAAGTAGTTAAATCCTCCCTCTTTGACCATGTAGCGATACGCTACGGTCCCCATTGCCGAAAAGCTGGTCGCTATCGACAGCAACGTAATGAGACTTCCTGACTGTGTATATTCCGGTCCGTACAACGCGATGATGATCTGCTCGCCGTAAAGCGAAATGACCAGCAGCATCAGCAATGAAACCGCCATAACGTAGCCATTGAGCCGGGCAGCCAGCTTAATAGCCACCTCGCCGCGCTCCCTGAAGATTTCAGTGAAGCAGGAGGTGATCAGCGCAACCGGGATAAAAATCCAGGAGGCGGAAATAGTATTCGCCGCCGCAAAGAGACCGAGGTCGCGCGCAGGTGCCGTGCCTGCCAGAAACATCTGCGCTGCTTTGACCTGCACCGAAATAAAGATGCTGGAGATCGCCAGCGGCAGTCCGGCATACATCAGATACCGCAGATAGGCGGTGCGCTTTTCGCGCGGTGGCATCTGATCCTGATGGTCCTGATAGAAGTTGTGACGCTTAATCAGATAAGGCACCAGCGTCACGGCAACAATCGACAGCGTCAGCCAGAGCGGATTAAGACGCAGCCAGGCAATGGTAAAACTGATGCCGAAACTCAGCAGCATGCCCACAGCGTTAGCGATGGTGTTGAGACGCGAGGCAAGACGCGCGTTGTTATAAACGCTGAAGGTATCCTGGGTGACAAAAACCGAGGCAACAAATGAGGCCAGTGCAAACGCCAGGAAGTTTTCCTGCATGTTGTACCAGACCCAAATTAAGACTGGCACCGAAGTGACCAGCAATAGCACCATGCGCAGCGTACGGGCGATGGTCATCAGGCGCAGGCCTTTCGACGCATTTTTGCTGACGCGTTTAAACAGAATGGTTTCGGTGCCAAAGATTGCGACGGTTTGCACCATTGCAAATAGTGAAGTAGAAAACGCCATCTGGCCAAACACCGTTGGACCAAAGGATTTAGCCACGTAAGACGTCACAAAAATGACGCCAAAAACGGAGATGATCTTCTCAGACATCATCCAGGCGGCATTAGACATTACGCTCAATTTCATCGACTCTTCCTTAGTATCACTCAACTACAACCGCTTCGGTACAACATCCCTGTAACGAATTAATAAGCGCTCAGTGGGCCTGGCGAAAATGTATGACTTCAGACCAAACTGGTCCGAAAATTGAGATGTAAATCATGATCCGGAGAGTGAATTCAGGATAATTCTTATTATAAATGGCGCGAATCACTTCTGATGGAAACGATTTCAGGCTGAAAATAAAACAACCTTAAAGAGCTATACCGGCATATTAATCAAGTCGGCGAAGCTAAATATCCAGTGTACGTAGAATTTTTTCGTATTTTGGATGCGATGAATTTATAACAAAAACCCGCCTCCAGGAAGGCACGCTCCCCGGATAAGAATAAAATAAGATTTATCCCATGATGATATTTCTTCTAAATATCTTAATTTAGGCTTCGCAATTCAATTCGCGCACTTTAATACTGCCTTAATAAAATCTTACAGTGCCAGAAATTATTAAAGTCATTCTCATCCATTAATCGATAAGAAAGGTAAGAGCATTTATGAGAAAGTCACGATACAGCGAAGATCAAATCACAAATGCCATTAAAGCTTCTGAATCGGGCGTGAAAGTCAGAGAGATTTGTGAAGAGTTAGGCATCTCTGAAGCCACGTTCTACAGCTGGAAGAAGAAGTTTTCTGGGTTGTCTTCGGAAGAAGGCAGAAAAATCAAAGAGCTGGAAGAAAAACTGCAGAACATCACGCGTGAACTGCAGACGCTCAACTCGGACAAAGAGATGCTGCAGAGTGTTCTGAAGCACTTCTTTACCACTAATGAAAAACGTCAGGCTGTGGATTTCCTGCAGGCCACCTTTGACATTGGCACCCGTCGCAGCTGCCGCTTATTAGATATCAGTCGCAGCGTATACCATTATCCGTCAGGCACGGAGAACCGCTAAACCCCAATGCTACCGCGCTTTTTAGACTTAACGCTGAGATTTGTTCTTACCAGAAGAGATGAAGATCATTTAACAGGACAATTGCGGCACCCTTTTCCGCTCCATTTATAACTAATGAATGGCTTCACGGCTAAGCTTCTTTTTTTGCGGTAAAATTGATTCACAACAGCAAACGTCTCGCATTCTACGGCTACTCTTCCCTTCCCAATCTCGTTTACGCGGGATTGGGCCCTCCCTTTCTTACGTAAGCCCAGCTAATCGTCGGAACTAAATCGTCTCAATATCATTAAGCCAATTTAAACATCGCGCAAAAAATAATCACCGTACATTTGAGTTAATGCTGGACCTGACTCAAATTTTTGCGGCTGCGTTTAATTCCGGGGAATGGGTTAATGGCATATACTTTCTCCAGGATTAATCCAGGATAAATAGTTTATTGCTCCTTATCACTAACGTTATGTGTCTATCTTTTCGCTCTCTTCATTGCGCATCATTGATGCCAGAGATTAATCTTTAATTATTAACGCAGCGGCGGAGTTTTCTTACTCATTCATCACTGAGTGAAGTTAATAGTGGTTTTCAGCCTCCCTTTCTCAGGACCATACCGCAATAAAAAGCCGCTGATAAAAGCATAACGTCCATAATGCTGCGCGATTTTTCCTGATTAACGACCGATATCTGAACAGTTACCCGCAGCCAGCGCTGAACATGGCTATGTTCAGGAGACCATCAGTCCCGTTTTTTCACTGACAAACAGGGGATGAGAGAGGCTTTCGGGGGTAAAGGCACGATTACGCAGAGGCATGAAATCGATTTCGCGGCACAAATCTGTCGGAGAGTGAGCAAATCGGGGTAGGGTTTAATCTTAAAAAGCCGCGCGGCGTGTTATCCGCGCGGCAGAGGTCTTTTGGCGATCTTCGCGGTTTACTCTTTAACCGCGACGACGAGAGGCTGCGGTTTAATGCGCATTGCCCACAGGACACCAGCCATCAGACAAATAATCCCCGTCACGGTGAGCAGGGGTGGCCAGCTTTGATACCAGAGAAAAGTCCACAACAGACCGAAAAGTATCTCAAAAACAATCAGTGGCCCCATCAGTACGGTGGGCAGACGCTGGCTGGCAGCGTTCCAGCATAAGGTCCCCAGCCAGGAACAGAGCAGACCAATCGCCAGCATCAGGGAGATAAACACCGCAGGACGCGGCCCAAACGGCAGCGAAAAAGCCGGCTGTTGCCAGGCGAGCTGCGCGCTGACCAGCGCGTACATGATTAGTGCCATCGGCAGCGTCACGACCCCCTGCGCTGTTGCCCAGGTCGAGGGCCGCAGTTCGGGATGTGTACGCAGCCAGCGGGCATTGCGCAGCGGATACCAGGTCCAGCAGACCACAGCCAGCAGCGCCAGCGCGATACCGGTCAGATAACGGCTGAGATCAAGGGTGTGGCCCTGACTCTGTAGCTCCGCCGCATTCACGCAGAGTAATCCGGCCGCCATCATGACCAGTGCCGGAAACAGCCGCCGCCACGGCAGGCGTCCTTCAAGATGGCCGTAACAGAGATTGGCCGTCACAGCGATCACCACCGGCAGCGTGCCGATAATCATGGTGGAGACCGGCCCGCCAGTGCGCTGAATGGCGTTCGCCAGAAACGCATAGTAGAAGAGGTTTCCCACCAGCGAGAGCTTTACCGCCTCACGCCAGTCGGCCCGGGCCAGCTTGCGCAGGCGATGACGACCGTGCCAGGCCAGCGGCAGCGCAATCAGCCCAAACGCCACATAACGTCCCGCCGATTGCAGCGCGCCAGGATAGTCAGGCACCAGCAGCGGCCCGACAAAGATCAGCCCCCACAGCAGTCCGGCGGTGACGGCAAACATGACACCAGCAAACATAATTTCTTCCTTATATAGCTTTTTCGTTCAGTGTGGCGGGTTCGGGCGGGGAATGCTTGTAGCAGATTGCGGTGGTATCAGGGCTGGCGCACCTGCTTTTGATAGCGGCCCGGCGTGATGCCATAACGGTTTGCAAAGGCGCGGGTCAGATGGGCCTGATCGGTTAATCCCACCGCCGCCGCAACGCTGGCAGCCGCTTCACCCTGTGCCAGCCTTTGCTTGGCGTCGTAAAGCCGGAAAGCCATCAGCATCTGATGCGGCGTAACGTGATAGTGCTGACGAAAGGCGCGTAAGAAGTGCCACGGCGAAAGCGAGGCCAGCGCCGCCAGCTCATCCAGCCGCACCGGTTCTGCGAGGTTCGCGCGCAGAAAGTCTCTTACCTGATCAAAACGATGCCGTGCATCCGGTCTGCCCTGTGAGGACATGCGTGCCAGCGGACGAATCTGCAACAGCAGTTCAGCCAGCAGGCTCTGGCGCGCCAGTGGTGATTCCGCTTGCCAGAGTGTCGTCAGCGTGCGGGAGAGCGGCCGCGCCACGCGCGGATCGGTCAACAGCGCCTCGTTGAACCACCAGCCGCGATCGCCGGTCAGTTCATCCATCAGCTGCGGCTGAATGTAGATCATCTGGTAGCGCCAGCCCTCTTCACACGCTGACTCACCGGTATGCAGTTCATCCGGATTCATCATGACCAGCGAGTTCTCCGGCGCAGTATATTCGGTGCCGCGGTAGCGAAAGCGTTGCGCGCCCGCTTCAATGGTGCCGATACCAAAGGCTTCATGGGTATGGGGTTCAAATGCGTAGCGGGAGATGTGGGCCTGATAGAGTTCCACACCGGGCAGTTCGGCGAGTTGCTGAAACCGGGCGCGGTCTTTCTCACAGGGGAAACTCGCCGGAACACCTTCCACTTCTCTCTCCTTATTTAACCAGTCGGTTTAGCATGCCTGTGACAGGGGGGAAAATGCAAAAGATTGCTTTCCACAATGCCTCAGGTAACACTGTTTTTTTCAAACCAGATGGGATCAAGCATGGCACAGCGGGTAGTCGTGGTCATTGATATGCAGAATGGCGTCTTCAGCACGCCACGCTTCGACACAGCGGGAAGGATTGCACAGATTAACCGGCTGACCGAACGCGCCGATATCACAATATTTATCCAGCACCGCGAAGGCGAGATGTGCGAGGGTAATGCGGCTTTCGAGCTGCTGCCGGAAATCGCTCAGCCTGCTGGCGCACACTATGTGACCAAAACTGCCTGCGACAGCTTCTGGCACACCGACCTGGCCGCGCTGTTAAAGAGGCTGGCGGTAGAGGAATTAGTGGTGTGCGGTTGTGCCACTGACTACTGCCTGGATACCACGATAAAAGTCGGTGCCAGTGCGGGCTATGCGATTACCGTTGCCGCCGATGCGCACACCACGGCAGATCGCCGCTGGGTCAGCGCCGAAGCACTGATTAACCAGCACAATGACGTGTGGGCCTCACTGCTGATCCCCGGCAACGTGCCGCGTGTGCTGAGCACGGAGGCGATTCTGGCGGAATGGTCGTAGCTGGCCGCCAGACGCCGCGCATAAAAAAAGCCCGCAAAGCGGGCTTTTTTTGTACTCTCTGGCCAACGGAATCAGAACGGAATATCGTCGTCGAAATCCATTGGTGGTTCGTTGTTGTTGCTGGCCGGCGCGCTCTGTGGCTGCGGCTGCGGACGGGACTGCGCGCCACCACTGAACTGGTTATTGTTGCCCTGCGGCTGCTGCGGCTGACCCCAGCCATTGTTGTTGCCACCGCCCTGCGCGCCACCACCGGCTGGAGCGCCTGCACCGGCATTACCGCCCTGCTGACGGCCACCCAGCATCTGCATGGTACCACCAACGTTAACCACGACTTCGGTGGTGTAACGCTCCTGGCCACCCTGATCCTGCCATTTACGGGTGCGCAGCTGGCCTTCGATATAGACCTGCGACCCTTTTTTCAGGTATTCACCCGCGACTTCAGCCAGTTTGCCAAACAGCACCACACGGTGCCACTCAGTGATCTCTTTGTTTTCACCGGTCTGCTTGTCGCGCCAGCTTTCCGACGTAGCCAGCGTAATGTTGGCAACAGCGCCACCATTTGGCATATAACGTACTTCCGGATCCTGACCCAGATTCCCGACAAGAATCACTTTGTTAACGCCACGACTGGCCATGTTGCTGTCTCCCGATGAGTTAATGCATACAGTCTAATCTATCAATTCTAACACGTCCTGCGGTCTGTTTCCCACTTTCGAGCGGGGTTCCAGTTTTAATCCGCTGCGCGCCGGAGGCTGAGAGTACTGGATATTTATTCAGTCTATTTTTTGTGCCATAATGACACGTTTATTCTGGCCGTGTCGGCAAGGCGCGGTGAGTGCTGCTAATCCGGGAAAGGTGAATGGATAAGATCGAAGTTCGTGGTGCCCGCACCCATAATTTGAAAAACATCAACCTGACCATCCCACGCGACAAACTCATTGTGGTAACCGGCCTGTCAGGTTCCGGTAAATCCTCACTGGCGTTTGATACGCTGTATGCGGAAGGTCAGCGCCGCTATGTGGAGTCGCTCTCTGCGTATGCGCGCCAGTTTCTTTCGTTAATGGAGAAGCCGGACGTCGATCATATCGAAGGTTTGTCGCCCGCCATTTCCATCGAACAGAAATCCACCTCACACAACCCACGCTCGACGGTGGGAACTATCACAGAGATCCATGACTACCTGCGTCTGCTGTTTGCCCGCGTAGGCGAACCGCGCTGCCCGGATCATGACGTGCCGCTGGCGGCGCAGACCGTGAGCCAGATGGTGGATCAGGTGCTCTCGCAGCCGGAAGGTCGTCGCCTGATGCTGCTGGCCCCGGTGGTGAAAGATCGTAAGGGTGAGCACACCAAAACGCTGGAGAATCTGGCGACGCAGGGCTACATCCGGGCGCGTATCGATGGCGAAGTGTGTGACCTCTCCGATCCGCCGAAGCTTGAGCTGCAGAAAAAGCACACTATTGAGGTGGTCATTGACCGCTTTAAAGTGCGTGAAGACCTGGCAACCCGTCTGGCGGAGTCGTTTGAAACCACGCTGGAGCTTTCGGGCGGCACGGCTATCGTGGCGGACATGGATGACAGCGCTGCAGAAGAGCTGCTTTTCTCGGCTAACTTCGCCTGCCCGATTTGTGGCTACAGCATGAGCGAGCTGGAACCGCGCCTGTTCTCATTTAACAACCCGGCGGGCGCCTGCCCAACCTGTGACGGCCTGGGCGTACAGCAATATTTTGATCCTGACCGCGTCGTGCAGAATCCTGAACTTTCCCTGGCGGGCGGTGCTATCCGCGGCTGGGATCGCCGTAACTTTTACTATTTCCAGATGCTGCGTTCGCTGGCGGAACACCTCGATTTTGATATCGAAGCGTCATTCGGCAGCCTGCCAGACAACGTGCAGAAAGTGATTCTGTATGGCTCAGGCAAAGAGAGCATCGAATTCAAGTACATCAACGATCGCGGCGATACCTCGGTTCGTCGTCATCCGTTTGAAGGCGTGCTCAATAACATGGAGCGCCGCTATAAAGAGACGGAATCCTCTGCGGTTCGCGAAGAGCTGGCGAAGTTTATCAGCAACCGCGCCTGTGCCAGCTGCGAAGGCACCCGTCTGCGTCGTGAAGCGCGCCACGTCTTCGTGGAGAACACCACGCTGCCGACCATCTCTGAGATGAGCATCGGCCATGCGATGTCCTTCTTTGAAAACATGAAACTCAGCGGCCAGCGTGCGCAGATCGCCGAGAAAATTTTGAAAGAGATTGGCGATCGCCTGAGCTTCCTGGTCAATGTCGGCCTGAACTATCTCTCAATGTCACGTTCCGCCGAGACCCTGTCCGGAGGTGAAGCACAGCGTATCCGTCTGGCCAGCCAGATCGGTGCGGGTCTGGTCGGCGTGATGTATGTGCTGGATGAGCCTTCAATCGGCCTGCACCAGCGTGACAACGAACGGCTGCTCGGCACTCTGATTCATCTGCGCGACCTCGGCAACACCGTGATCGTGGTTGAGCATGATGAAGATGCGATTCGTGCCGCAGACCATGTGATCGACATCGGTCCGGGTGCAGGCGTACATGGCGGTCAGGTGGTCGCAGAAGGCACCGTTGATCAGATTATGGCGCAGGAAGAATCGCTGACCGGTCAGTACCTGAGCGGCAAACGTGGCATTGTGGTGCCAGAGGAGCGCGTCAAAGGCGATCCGGCCAAAGTACTGAAGATTACTGGCGCACGCGGCAACAACCTTAAGGATGTCACGCTGACGCTGCCGGTCGGGCTGTTCACCTGTATTACCGGTGTGTCCGGCTCGGGTAAATCGACCCTGATCAACGATACGCTCTTCCCGATTGCCCAGCGCGCGCTGAACGGCGCGACCATCGCCGAGCCGGCACCTTACCGTGACGTAGCGGGACTGGAGCACTTCGACAAAGTGATCGACATCGACCAGAGCCCGATTGGTCGTACACCACGCTCTAACCCGGCCACCTACACCGGTATCTTTACCCCGGTGCGTGAACTCTTTGCGGGCGTGCCGGAAGCGCGTTCGCGCGGTTACAATCCGGGTCGCTTCAGCTTCAACGTGCGGGGCGGACGTTGTGAAGCCTGTCAGGGCGATGGTGTGCTGAAAGTCGAGATGCACTTCCTGCCGGATATTTATGTGCCGTGTGACCAGTGCAAAGGCAAACGCTATAACCGTGAAACGCTGGAAGTGAAGTACAAAGGCAAGAGCATCCACGAAGTGCTGGAGATGACCATCGAAGAGGCGCGTGAGTTCTTTGATGCCGTACCAGCGCTGGCGCGTAAGCTGCAGACGCTGATCGATGTGGGTCTCACCTACATCCGCCTCGGTCAGTCCGCTACCACCCTGTCCGGCGGTGAAGCCCAGCGTGTGAAGCTGGCGCGTGAGCTGTCGAAGCGTGGCACGGGTCAGACGCTCTACATTCTGGATGAGCCGACCACCGGCCTGCACTTTGCCGATATCCAGCAGCTGCTGGAAGTGCTGCATAAGTTGCGCGATCAGGGCAACACCATCGTGGTGATTGAGCACAACCTTGATGTGGTCAAAACCGCAGACTGGATTGTCGATCTCGGTCCGGAAGGCGGCAGCGGCGGCGGTGAAATCCTGGTGGCGGGTACGCCAGAAACCGTGGCGGAGTGTGAGAAATCCCACACCGCGCGCTTCCTGAAGCCCCTGTTACAGAAGTAATTCTTTCAGGCCCGCCGCGTGCGGGCCTTTTTTTACCCCCTGCCGATTCAGCCAGAAAAATGCAGAATCAGGCAAGATTCAGACATGTATAGGCATATACGCTTCTCCCCACGCTGACTATCCTTAAGCGGTTCCTCTTTGGCACGCCCCTGGCGTCGCCCTGTTTTCGCAGCACACCCATGCTGCTGCACATCATCAAAAACACTCACGACACATCGAAACTGGAGACACCATGAATATTACGCATGCGTATGCTGCTCAGGATGCAAAATCCAAACTGGCACCGTTCGATTTTAAGCCGCGTGAGCTGCGCGCCCATGACGTTCAGCTTGAGGTGCTGTTCTGTGGCGTTTGCCACTCAGACCTGCATCAGGCCCGTAATGAGTGGAAAAACACCATTTTCCCTGTGGTGCCGGGTCATGAAATTGTGGGTCGCGTGACTGCTGTTGGTCCACAGACGCAGAAATACAAAGTCGGCGATCTGGTTGGCGTCGGCTGCATGGTCGATTCGTGCCGCAGCTGTCCGAGCTGTCAGCAGGGTCTGGAGCAGTATTGCGAAAACGGCTTTGTCGGCACCTATAACGGCGAAGATCGTGAAACCGGCGCCATTACCTACGGCGGTTACTCAACGTCGATGGTGGTTGATGAGGGCTTTGTACTGCGCATTCCGGAGAACCTGGAGCTGGCGGGCGTAGCACCGCTGCTGTGCGCCGGTATCACCACCTATTCGCCGCTGCGTCACTGGAATGTCGGTCCTGGCAAGAAAGTGGGTATTGTAGGCTTAGGCGGCCTGGGCCATATGGGCGTGAAGATTGCACATGCCATGGGCGCGCATGTGGTGCTGTTCACCACCTCGCCATCCAAAATTGAAGATGGCAAACGTCTGGGTGCCGATGAAGTGGTGATCTCCAAAGATCCGGAGCAGATGGCGCAGCACGCGAACAGCTTTGACTTCATCCTGAACACCGTGGCGGCTCAGCACGATCTTAACCCGTTCATCACCCTGCTGAAGCTGGATGGCAACATGACGCTGGTGGGTGCACCGGAGCACGATCACCCGGCACCGCAGGTGTTTAACCTGATCTTCAAGCGTCGCAGCCTCGCCGGTTCACTGATTGGCGGCATCGCGGAAACCCAGGAGATGCTCGATTTCTGTGGCGAGCACGGGATTACGTCAGACATTGAGCTGATCGCGATGGACCAGATCAACGAAGCCTATGAGCGCATGCTGAAAAGCGATGTGAAGTATCGCTTTGTTATCGATATCAACACGCTACGCGATCAGTCTGCCGCGTAAGCTACTTGATCTGAAACCCTCCTGCTCAGGTAAGAGGGTTTTTTATTGCTGTTTAACGGGCAGCAGCCGCCTGCTGGTATGAGGCATCGACCAGATAGTAGATCTGCGAATCTTTCAGCGAACCGTCGAGAAACAGCGTGCTCCAGTGAGACTTATTGAGATGCTCGCTGGGAATAATATCGCTGTGCTCTTCGCGCAGTAATTCGGCCAGCGCTGGCGTCGATTTCAGCGAGACGGCGGGCCGCCCTTTCACCTCGTGCACCATCGCAAACAGCACGCCGTTACTTTTAATCTGTGTGGCCTTCCAGTCATTGTGGACGCTCTGCTCCGCGCCCGGCTTGCTCATGCAATAGGTCAGTAAGTCTGAGTTATTCATTACGACTCCCCTTGTAAAGTGGCGACAATCCGCCTGGCACCGCCATCAATGCGATGCTCGCCCAGCCAGATACCCTGCCAGGTGCCCAGCACCAGACGTCCCCGTTGAACGGGTAATAACAACGAAACCCCTAAGGTCGATGATTTGATGTGCGCTGGCATATCATCACGTCCTTCGTAGTCGTGCTGATAAGGCGCATTCTCCGGCACATGCCGCATGAAATGCTGCTCCATGTCGCTGCGCACCGTCGGGTCGCAATTCTCATTTAAGGTTAACGACGCCGAAGTGTGCTGCAACAGCAGATGCAGCAGACCGGTTTTGATATCACGCAGTCCTGAGAGCGAGTTGACGATCTCATCGGTGACCAGATGAAACCCGCGCGACTTCGCGCTCAGCGTAATAGTCTGTTGATGCCACATAGCTTATTCCTGAAACGGTTATCCCGTTTAAGTGTGCAGCATGTCGCCGAAAGGTAAACCCTGACCCATAAAAAAACCGCCAGAGAGAACCCTGACGGCCTTGTTTACAGCCTGGCTGCTGTTACATCACGGCGGCAAACGCTTCCGCTACCTGATGCACATTTTTGCTGTTCAGACCGGCCACACACATGCGACCGCTGCCCACCAGATAGATGCCAAATTCGTTACGCAGGCGGTCAACCTGCTGCGCACTCAGGCCGGTGTAGCTGAACATGCCACGCTGTTTCAGCAGGTAGTCGAAGTTTTTGCCTGGCAGCGCGGTGCTCAGCACGTCCACCAGCGACTGGCGCATCGCAAGAATGCGCAGACGCATCGCTTCTACTTCAGCCAGCCAGCTGGCTTTCAGTGCCTCATCGTTAAGGACGCGTGCGACAACCTGCGCACCAAAATTCGGCGGGCTGGAGTAGTTACGGCGAACGGTGGCTTTTAACTGGCCCAGCACACGTGCTGACTCTTCGGCACTGTCGCACACGATAGAGAGACCGCCTACGCGCTCGCCATAGAGCGAGAAGATTTTGGAGAAGGAGTTGCTGACCAGCGCAGGCAGACCCGCCGCCGCGACCGCGCGCAGAGCATACGCATCCTGCTCCATACCGGCACCAAAGCCCTGATAGGCGATATCCAGGAAAGGAATCAGCTGCTGTGCTTTCAGCACCTCAACGGTCTGATCCCACTGTGCATCTGTCAGGTCAGCGCCGGTTGGGTTATGACAGCAGGGATGCAGCAACACGATGCTCTGCGCAGGCAGGGTTTTCAGGATGCTGATAAAGGCATCAAACCGCACACCGTGAGTCTCTGCGTCATACCAGGGATAGGTATTGACGTCAAAACCTGCGCCATTAAAAATCGCGACGTGATTTTCCCAGGTCGGATCGCTGACCCAGACGGCAGACTGCGGGAAGTAGCGCTTAAGGAAATCCGCACCCACTTTCAGCGCGCCAGAACCACCCAGGGTCTGAATCGACGCAATACGGCCCGCTTTTAATACCGGATGATCGGCACCAAACAGCAGCGGTGCAATCGCACTGCGGTAGCTGTTCAGCCCTTCCATTGGAAGATAGAGCGATGCCTGATGCGGCTCAGCATAAAGCTGCTCTTCAGCAGCCGCTACAGCCTTCAGCTGCGGGATAATGTTCTGTTCGTCGTAATAGAGCCCGATGCTCAGGTTAACTTTATGTTCGCGTGGGTCTTGTTTGAACGCTTCCATCAACGACAGAATCGGATCGCCAGCATAGGCATCAACGTTTTGAAACACGGTGTAGGTCTCCATGATTGGTCCGTTAGCGGCGGATTAAACCCGATAGCGTCCCGGACGGTGGTTCATTGCAATAATCAGGTTCAGGATCACCGCACCCGCAATCGACGCGAGCAGGATGGGGCCAGTCACCACAAACAGTGACGCCAGCACGACGCAGGTATCGACTGCCATCTGCAGTTTACCCGCGCGGATCCCAAAGCGATCCTGTAGCCACAGGGCCAGAATATTGATGCCGCCCAGGCTCGCCTTATGACGAAATAACACTATAAACCCGATTCCCATGATGACGTTACCGAACAGTGTCGCATAGAAGGGGTTAAGGTCGGAAAAGTGGACGAACAGCGGGTGCAGCTGGGTGAACAGCGACACCAGCCCGACGGCGCAGAAGGTTTTCAGGGTAAATTCCCAGCCCATGCGTTTTACCGCCAGCCAGTAAAAAGGGATGTTGATCAGGAAGAACACGCTGCCGAATGAGAGCGGCGAGAGATAGCTGATCAGAAAAGCGATACCTGCGGTGCTGCCGGTCAGCGCACCGGCCTGTTTCAGCATAATGACGCCGAACGAGACCATCAGGGTACCGAGCACCATTGCCAGCGCATCTTCAATGCGCGAATGCGGGACGCGGGTGGGTTCTACGATGTTATCCATGGGGGTTTCTCAGTGCAAATGATGCGGTTCCGATGCAAAAAACGCACCATCGCCACAGCACTGAACGACTGTAAAGCGGATGCTAGCGATATCCCATTGATATCTAAGGCGCTTAATAACAGAACGTTGTGCATAAATTCCGGGAGATACCGTCAACCTATGCGTTAAGCCCTTCTCTGATGCGCGTTATTTGCATTAACTGCCTCGAGTGTGCACCAAAACCGCACAGCGCGCACCTTTTTAGCGCGTCTTCTGCTCAGGCAGTATCATCAGCCCGTTCTCTTTCATTCGTCCCAGCACCACTGAGGTTTTCACATGGGAAACGCTCTGGTGGCCCGCGACTAACTGGCTGATTAACGCACTGAGAGAATTAAGATCGGCTACTGCCACCTTGAGGAGATAGTCTGCATCACCCGTAGTTTTATAGGCATCCACGATCGCCTGCTCCTGCTCCACCATCCGGTGAAAGCTCTCAACATATTCCGCGGTGTGGTTAATCAGGCGCACCTCAATTAATCCCACCATGCCAAGCCCGATGGCATCGGGCGACAGCCGGGCGTGATAACCCAGGATGAGGTTAGCCTGTTCCAGATTGATACGGCGGCGGGAACATTGTGAGGCGGAAAGGCCAACCAGATCGCTGAGTTCCTGATTGGTCAGACGGCCGTTAGATTGTAATAAAGTCAGGATTTTAAGGTCGTAATCGTCTACGTGAGTCATTCCGTTTCCACAGCGTAATGGGCGTCGCTTTGTTACAGATAACCCGATAACCCGAGAGGTTGTCCAACACTATTTTCTGATGATGGGGGCTGTCATGCACAGATCGTGCATGCCAGCACAAAGCGGAGATTATTCGTCGTCGTATTGCGGACCCGCGTAGTTATCAAAGCGCGACCACTGACCGTTAAAGGTCAGGCGTACTGTACCGATGGGACCGTTACGCTGTTTACCCAGGATGATCTCGGCGATCCCTTTGAGATCGCTGTTTTCGTGGTAAACCTCATCGCGATAGATAAACATGATCAAATCCGCATCCTGCTCGATCGAACCCGATTCACGCAGATCCGAGTTGACCGGCCGTTTGTCAGCACGCTGCTCCAGTGAGCGGTTAAGCTGCGACAGCGCCACCACCGGTACATTCAGCTCTTTAGCCAGCGCTTTCAGCGAGCGGGAGATCTCCGCAATCTCCAGCGTACGGTTGTCCGACAATGACGGCACGCGCATCAGCTGCAAATAGTCGATCATGATCATACTTAAGCCACCGTTTTCACGGTAGATGCGTCGGGCACGCGAGCGCACTTCGGTAGGCGTCAGGCCAGAAGAGTCATCAATGTACATGTTCTTCTTCTCCAGCAGGATGCCCATGGTGCCGGAGATACGCGCCCAGTCTTCATCATCCAGCTGTCCCGTTCGGATGCGGGTCTGATCGACGCGGGAAAGTGACGCCAGCATACGCATCATGATCTGCTCGCTGGGCATCTCCAGACTGAAGATCAGTACCGGCTTCTCCTGCAGCATGGCGGCGTTTTCGCACAGGTTCATCGCGAAGGTGGTTTTACCCATCGATGGACGTGCGGCGACAATAATCAGGTCAGAGCCCTGCAGGCCCGCCGTCTTTTTATTCAGATCCTGATAGCCGGTATCGACGCCGGTGACGCCATCGTGCGGGGTCTGATAAAGCGATTCGATACGGGAGACGGTCGATTCAAGAATCTGCTCAATGTTTTTCGGGCCAGCATCTTTATCCGCGCGCGCTTCCGCGATTTTAAAGACATTCGACTCTGCGAAGTCGAGCAGCTCTTCGCTGTTACGTCCCTGCGGATCGTAACCGGCATCGGCAATCTGGTTGGCAACGGAGATCATCTCACGCACCACCGCACGTTCACGCACGATGTCAGCATAAGCACCAATATTCGCCGCACTCGGGGTGTTTTTTGCCAGCTCGGCCAGATAGGCGAAGCCACCTGCCATCTCCAGTTCGCCCCGGGTTTCCAGCGATTCGGAGAGCGTAATCAGGTCAATAGGTTTGCTGTTTTCCAGCAGCCGCTGCATCTCGGAAAAAATCAGCCGATGCGAGCGGTTGAAAAAATCATTCGCGACGACGCGCTCAGAGACGTTATCCCAGCGCTCGTTATCCAGCATTAACCCACCGAGCACCGACTGCTCCGCCTCCAGAGAATGCGGGGGCATTTTCACGCCTGCGAGCTGGCGATCCTGCGTTTCGTTCGATTTGTTGGTGGGTTTATTTCCTGCCATAGTGAATGCATTACCGATCTTCTGTGGGGACGCGCAAGTATACCTTAGTTGGGGTGCGCGCCTCACCCTCATGATGAAACAATCACAGGAGTCAGAATGGCAAAGCATATTCAGTTCAGCGCGCATGGCGGCCCGGACGTCTTAGAGTGGACGGATTTTGAACCTGCTGACCCGGCTGAACATGAAGTGCAGGTTGAAAATCGCGCTATCGGCATTAATTACATCGATACTTACGTTCGCAGCGGGCTCTATCCGGTTGCCGCTTTCCCCTCTGGCCTCGGGACGGAAGCCGCGGGCGTCGTGTCGCGCGTTGGTCGTGGTGTGACGCTGTTTAAACCCGGTGATCGCGTGGTCTACTGCATGGCGGCGATGGGGGCTTACAGCGAAATGCACAACGTGGCGGAAGATCGCCTGATGCATCTGCCGGAAGCGATCAGCTTTGAACAGGCCGCAGCCAGTTTTCTGAAAGGGCTGACCACACAATATCTGCTGCGTCAGACCTATAAAATCAGCGCCGGTGAGACCTTCCTGTTTCATGCTGCGGCGGGCGGCGTCGGGTTAATCGCCTGTCAGTGGGCAAAAGCGCTGGGTGCGCATTTAATCGGCACTGTGGGTTCAGCAGAAAAAGCCACCATGGCGAAAAATGCCGGCGCATGGGAGACCATTAACTATCGCGAAGAGAATATTGCACAGCGCGTCAGCGAACTGACAGAAGGGAAAAAAGTGGCCGTGGTTTACGACTCCGTGGGCAAAGATACCTGGGAAGCATCGCTCGACTCGTTGCGTCGTCATGGCCTGATGGTCAGTTTTGGTAATGCGTCGGGTCCGGTGACCGGCATTGATCTCAGCATTCTGAATAAGAAAGGCTCGCTGTTTGTGACCCGCCCTTCACTGTTTGGCTATGTCACCAATCGCCAGGAGCTGGAAAACGCCAGTGCCGAGCTGTTCTCCCTGCTGGCGAGCGGCGCGATTAAAGTGGATGTGCCGGAGCGGCAGAAGTTTGCGCTGAAAGAGGCCAGTAAAGCGCACCAGATGCTGGAGAGCCGCGCCACGCAGGGATCCTGTCTGTTAATCCCGTAACAGTCGGCGCCCCGTAAGCAACAAAAAGGGCTTCCCGTGGGAAGCCCTCTTCTTTTTTTTATTTTTTGTTCGCGCTGGTGTAGGGACAGCGGCGATGAATTCATGTCGAGTCGATGGCACATCGATTTGACGACAGGCATCCTGCCAGAAAACATAAGTAAAAAATATGTTTAATTACAGATCAGCCCCGAACAATCTCTCACACTGTGATCGCTGCCGCATTTAGCGCCAGCCTTTCCGGTCTAACCTGTTGATCTTACGTTTCAGCTTACGGCGCGCTCGCGCATCGCTGTCGCCAAAAAAGGCACGATGCAGCCACACAGCAATCACCGCCAGCACCAGCCACGGCAACACTTTGATAACAAGTGCGAACAGTCCACCGACAAACATCACGAGCGTTGCGACCACCAGTGCCGCCAGCACGCCCAGCAGTGAAACGCCGGTCAGCAACAGCATCAGGAAAAACCCCAATACGAATAAAATTTCCACGTCAGCGCTCCTTTTTGAGATTGATTGTTATAGCTATTACAAGAAACGTGCCAACCCATAACTTATTGATTTAGCGCTGATAAGGATTAAAAAAGGCGTAGTAACCTGGTGAGAAAAACCACATTATGGCGTAAAAAAAACCAGCTTTAAAAGCTGGCTTTCCTGTTCAGGGCAGACATCAGACTTCCTGCGGGATCTTATCCGCAACCAGCGCCAGCGCCGCTTCCAGCACACGAACATCAGCGCCTGGCTTATGGGCGTTTTCACTCAGGTGACGTCGCCATTGGCGGGCACCCGGGATTCCCTGGAATAATCCCAGCATATGGCGTGTGACGTGTCCCAGATACGTGCCCTTCGCCAGCTCCGCTTCAATATAGGGATACATAGCGCGCACCACGTCCACCGGGTTAGCCGCCGGATGCTGACGACCGAACAATTTCTGATCGACCTGCGCCAGAATGCCGGGGTTTTGATAGGCTTCACGTCCCATCATCACGCCGTCAAGGTGCTGCAGGTGGGTCTGTGCCTCTTCCAGCGTTTTTACGCCGCCATTAAGCGCGATCGTCAGATGCGGAAAATCACGCTTCAGCTGCCAGACGCGGGGATAATCCAGCGGTGGAATTTCGCGGTTCTCTTTGGGGCTGAGGCCAGAGAGCCAGGCTTTGCGCGCATGGATAATAAATGTCTCGCATTCACCGCGACCGGCCACCGTGCCGATAAAGTCGGTCAGGAATTCATAGCTATCCAGTTCATCAATCCCGATGCGGGTTTTCACCGTCACCGGAATCGACACTACGTCGCGCATCGCTTTAATCGCATCCGCGACCAGATTCGCCTCGGCCATCAGGCAGGCACCGAAACGACCGTTCTGCACCCGATCGGAGGGACAGCCGACATTCAGGTTCACTTCATCGTAGCCACGCTGCTCTGCCAGCTTCGCACACTGGGCCAGCGCCGCCGGATCGCTACCGCCAAGCTGCAACGCGACCGGATGCTCAGCCTCGCTGTAAGCCAGATAATCCCCTTTGCCATGAATAATCGCGCCCGTGGTCACCATTTCGGTGTAGAGCAGCGTGTCGCCGGTCAGCTGACGATGAAAATAGCGACAGTGGCGATCGGTCCAGTCGAGCATGGGGGCGATAGAGAAACGTTGCGAAGAGAAATTAGGCATGAAGCGCAGACAATCCGGTAATTAAGGGTGATGGAATTCTGTGCAAGGATAACACAAGGGCGGACGATAGTGCATCGCCCGCCCCCGAACAGCCTGAATAACGTGCTTAGAAGTTAAAGCCCAGCTGCATCATCGCGCCCCAGGTGTTGTTAGCTCCTACAGAGCCGGCCAGATCCAGATGGACAGCTTTGTTAAACGGTGACAGACCAAAACCTGCGGTGGCAACATTTTCGTCGTTAGACCGCATGTCCGCACGATAACCGGCACGCAGTTGCAGCCAGTCAAGCACACGGTATTCCGCGCCCACTGCCGCATACTGGCTGTTATCCTGAGTTTTGAAGCGTTTGGTTTCGGTCAGATCCACATCGCCGGTCACGGTAAACGGACCTTTATCCCAGGACAGCCCGGTGGTGACCAGCGGGCGAATCTGGTAGGTATCACGGAATCCGTTGACCTCTTTGGTCTGCAGATCGCGTGAAACCAGGTTCTGTCCGGTCACACCCAGCGTCCAGTTTTCAGCAAAGGTGGTCGCCAGACCGGCATCGACGTTGAAGCCGGTGTCGGTGCTGCGATACTGGCTATTGTTGATGTCGTTCTTGTCGTAGTTATAGATGCTGGCAGTGTAGTTATAGAGCGAAGTTTTCTGCACTTTCGGCGTCACGCCCACCGAGACTGGTTGACCGGCGATGGTGAACTCATGCGCCACCGCCACACCATAATCAAAGGTCAGTGCCGCTAAGCCATTCGCACTGGAACGAAGGTTATTTTGATCGCCAGGACGAGGAAACGCCCCGTTTTCTATACTACGCAGATAGTTGATATCACTCTGGACCACGTTGGCGCGGACGTGTGCCGTTCCGTAGGCTTTGGTAATAAAGGCGAAAGGCAGCGTTTCATTGGGGATCGTAACCGCTATGGCCGCACCCGCACTGCCGTCGGCTTTGTTACCGCGCAAATCGGTTAGCTTATTTGCCACATCACCTGAGGCCGCGCGCAGTTCAGAGTTCGCACGGAAGAAATCCGCTGGTGTGAGGTTACCCAGCACCGTGCGGTAACGATCCACGGTGTCCGTAATATCATCGACTTTATCGATCAGCTTATCTTTGTCAGTGACCTGAATACCTGCCGAGGGAATAATAATGCTGACGTTATCGTCAGATTTAGCACGCGTCATTAATGCCGGGTTCGCCAGCACTGCTGAGCCATAAACAGAAGATGCTACGCCGGTGCCGCCCATGGCGTCATTACGTGCATCATACCAGGTCCCTGCCGCCATGGCGGAAGAAGAAAGGAAAAGCGCGGTCGCTGCAGCGGAATACTTCAGCGCTGAACGTTGAGCGGATTTTTTCACCATTTGCCTGCCATCACCTGAGAAATTGTCATTGAAACATTCAACGACTGAATAGTTTGTTAGCCCTATTGTGAACCCTGGCTAACGCGTTATTGCTGTGAATTCAAAGGAAACAGTGTCTTAATTCAAAGGATTGGACGTTTTCCAATCAAAAAACCGTTGTAATTGTTCAAACTGCGTCGGGGTATTTCAAATAATGCCAGACTTTCCTTAAGTCTTTCTGAACATTACTTCTTAACTCAGTGAGATGCAAAGCAAAATGCCAACAAATTCCGCTTCAGGTCGATTGGAAATGGATCTGATTTCTCGTCAGATTTGAGATAGATAGCGGCTGAAATTCTTAAAATGCTGCTTTATCAGGCAAATAATGCTGTTTTAACAGGCGAAAACGAACATCAGCGCCGAAAAACTACGTGTGATAAAATAACATCACTTATCCAGCGGAGAATTTTTCATGACAAACATGACGTCGCAGCAAATTTTGATTCAGGCTGAAAAAATGTGCCTGCAGCGCGGTGTACGTCTGACTTCGCAGCGTGCTGAGGTGTTGCGCCTGATGGCCGAACAGCCTGGCTCGATCAGCGCTTACGATCTGCTGGATCAGCTCCGCATCAGCGAACCGCAGGCTAAGCCGCCCACGGTCTATCGTGCGCTGGATTTCCTGCTCGAGCAGGGTTTCATTCATCGGGTGGAATCCAATAACAGCTACGTCATGTGTCACCACTTTGAGGCACCGGCACATACGTCAGTCATGCTGGTCTGCGACCGCTGTGCTGCGGTAACGGAGAAACAGGCGCAGGGCGTGGAGAAGATTATCGCGACGCTGGCGGCTGAAGCGCAGTTCGCTTTACGCCATAGTGTGATTGAAGCGCATGGTTTATGTGAAAATTGTGCTGCGGTTGAAGCCTGTACGCATCATGATAGCTGCGAACACGATCATCAGGATGAGGGTAAAAAGCGGGGAAAGCGCGGGTAATCTGGCACATCCTTGTGTGGTTCCGGTGCAGATGCACCGGAACGTATTAACTGATCAGCGCTGCATTACCAGCGGTGGTCTTTATTCTGACCTTCCCAGTCCGTCACTTCACGCTCTGCTTCATCTTTCGCATAGCCATAACGTTCCTGGATTTTGCCGACCAGCTGATCGCGTTTACCTTCGATAACCTGCATGTCATCATCGGTCAGCTTGCCCCATTTCTCTTTCATTTTGCCTTTAAACTGCTTCCAGTTGCCGCTCGCTTCGTCTTTATTCATAGCAGGCCTCCAATCCTCAGGGTTTAATGATTATCTTGTTACCTAGCAAAATAACGATACAAAGCGCTGGTTAACTGCGCCGGATAGAGTTAATTATAGTAACTATTTTCAAAAGCCTGGAATAATACAGAATAATCTGTATCAGCCTCTGCAGCATCAGGCATCAAACCAGCTGTTCTGACGCCAGTGCCTGCGCCAGATGAGCCATAATGAAAGACCGCGCAGTGCCAGGAAAACCGTTACCGCCAGCCACAGTCCATGATTGCCCAGCACCGGTACGCTCAGCAGCGTCAGAAAGTAGCCTGCTGCTGCTACCACCATGCTGTTACGCATCTCACGTCCGCGCGTCGCGCCGATGAACATCCCATCCAGCAGATAACACCAGACGCCGATCAGCGGCATAACGATCTGCCAGACCAGATAGCGGTCAGCACTTTGTTGCAGCGAATGAAGAGAGGTCAACAGGGTAACAATCTGCGGGCCAGCAATGGCATAAATCAGCGAAAAGAACAGCGCCACCACCACCGCCTGCCGACAGGCAGAGTGCCAGACACGCAGCAGTTTGCCACCATCTTTAGCACCATGGGCCTCGCCGGCAAACGCTTCAACTGCGTAGGCGAAGCCATCCAGCGCATAGGCCGTGAACGTAATGAACATCAGCAATACCGCGTTAACCGCCACCACATCCGGGCCCAGCCGCGCACCCAGCACGGTCAGCGAGGCGAAACAGAGTTGCAGCATCAGTGAGCGCAGCATGATGTCCCGGTTCAGCCGCAGCAGCCGACCGCTGTCACCGCGCCAGCTCTGCTTCAGCAGGCTTAACGTAATACCGCGCAGCTTCAGGACCCGCCAGACCATGATGCTGCCGACACCCAGCGTAATGTACTCCGCCAGCGCTGTGGCGGTTGCTGCACCTGCAACACCCCAGTGCAGCCCCATCACCAGCCAGAGATCGAGCATGATATTAACCAGATTGCCCACCACCAGCAGGATCACCGGCGCGCGCGCATACTGCACGCCCAGCAGCCAGCCCAGAATGACCAGATTTGCCAGGGTAGCAGGTGCACTGAGCCAGCGAATCTGAATAAACAGTGCCGCCTGTTCCAGTACCGCGGGATTGCCGCCAACCAGATGGGTCGCCAGCTGAATAATCGGATAACGTAAAGCGATGAACAGTACACCTGCCAGCAGCGCAATGATTAGCGGCTGCGTCAGTGCACGTGCCAGCGCGGTTTTATCGCCCGCACCAAACGCCTGCGCCGTCAGGCCAGTCGTACTCATTCGAAGGAAAAGCAGCAGCATAAAGAGGAAGCTGGTCACTGTGGTCCCGACCGCAACCCCGCCAAGATAGACAGGGCTGTCGAGATGACCAATAACTGCAGTATCGACCACGCCCAGTAAGGGAACGGTGATATTTGAAAGGATCATCGGCAGCGCAAGCCGCCAGAGATTTTTATCCGTTGCCGTAATAAAGCGCATTCGCCGTTCCGTGCTTAGTGTCGCTGCGCTAAACAGGCAGCGACAAAATTAGGGCAGACAGAATAGCATCAGAAAAGGCGAATGCACGCAGCCCTCAGAATCAGAGCCACTCGCCGTTGCGCACCACACCAACCGCCAGACCTTCAATGGTCAGAGACTGTGCACGGGTATCGACTACAATCGGGTCGAAATCGCTGTTTTCGGGCAGCAAATGCACGATAGCACCCTGCTTTTTCCAGCGCTTAACGGTGACTTCATCATCAATGCGGGCAACGACAACCTGGCCATTACGCACATCCTGGGTTTTATGTACCGCGAGCAGGTCGCCATCCATAATCCCGATATCTTTCATCGACATTCCACTGACGCGCAGCAGGAAGTCGGCAGAAGGCTTAAACAGGCCCGGATCCACTTTATAGTGGGTTTCGATATGTTCCTGCGCCATGATTGGCTCACCGGCAGCCACCCGGCCAATCAACGGTATGCCTTCTGAGGCTTCTTCTTCCATTAGCAGGCGAATGCCGCGCGATGCACCGGAAACGATCTCAATGACGCCTTTACGCGCCAGCGCTTTCAGGTGCTCTTCTGCCGCATTCGGTGAGCGGAAGCCCAGTTGTGCAGCAATCTCTGCGCGCGTAGGCGGCATGCCTGTTGAAGAAATATGGTCGCGAATCAGGTCATAGACCTGCTGCTGCCTGCTGGTTAATGCTTTCATCCCGCCCCCTGGTTGTTTATACAGTCGCTGTGAGTATATACAGGTATTGGCGAAATGGAAACCGATTGTCAGGCAAAACGCGGCTTCCGGCGCGATATGGAACGCTTATCGCAAATGTGTCCAGAGCAGCGCGATCCAGACAAACAGTGCCAGTAAGATGCTGATCAGTACTGCCGCCGAGCCCATGTCTTTAGCACGGCCCGCCAGCGGATGATGCTCCTGACCAATGCGGTCGACCACGGATTCAATGGCGCTATTAAGGATTTCGACAATGACTACCAGCACCACCGACCCAATCATCAGGATGCGTGAGACCACATCGACATCCAGCCAGCAGGCGATAATAATGGCGACCAGCGCAGCCAGGGCTTCCTGACGAAACGCCGCTTCATGTTGCCAGGCAGCACGCAGTCCCTGCCAGGAGTAACCTGCGGCTTTAACTATTCTGATAAGTCCGGTGGCATTATTTGCCATGATGTGGGAACCCTTTTATCGGATTGACGTCAATGTCTGGGCTGCGTGCAATTGGCACCACCACAGATCTTCGCTGCACTTTCTGGTATGCTTGCGGCGCTTTGCTAACAAGAGGCTTCATGTTGTCTATGTCAGGTTGGCGTAAACTCTATTACAAATTGCTTAATTTACCACTGTCGTTTTTGGTAAAAAGTAAGGCCATTCCGGCCGATCCCGTGTCTGAACATGGTCTGGATCCGACCCGACCTATTATGTATGTTTTGCCTTACGATTCGAAGGCCGACTTACTGACTTTACGCGCACAGTGTCTGCGGCATCATCTGCCCGACCCGCTCACTCCGCTGGAGATTGATGGTTCTCTGCTGCCGCGCCACGTCTTTATCCACAATGGCCCACGCGTCTTCCCCTATTTTGTGCCCAGCGTTGAATCCGTGAAAATCTTTCACGATTACCTGGACCTGCATCGCAATAACCCTAAGCTGGATATTCAGATGCTGCCGGTCACGGTGATGTTTGGCCGCGCACCAGGACGTGAAGTCCAGGGCGAAGCAACGCCACACCTGCGGGTGCTGAACGGGGTGCAGAAGTTCTTTGCGGTGATCTGGCACGGGCGCGACAGTTTTGTCCGCTTCTCGCCGACGGTGTCGCTGCGCCGCATGGCAACTGAACACGGTACGGATCAGTCGATCGCCCAGAAGCTGGCTCGCGTGGCGCGCATTCATTTTGCCCGCCAGCGGCTGGCGGCGATTGGCCCGCGCTTGCCGGCGCGTCAGGATCTGTTTAATCGTCTGCTGCAATCCAAAGCGATTGAAAAAGCCGTAGAGGATGAAGCTCGCAGCAAAAAAATCTCCCATGAGAAAGCGCAGCAGAATGCCGTCGAGATGATGGAGGAGATTGCGGCAAACTTCTCCTATGAAGCCATCCGCGTAACTGACCGCGTGATGGGCTGGCTCTGGAGTCGGCTCTATCAGGGCATCAACGTCAATGGCGGCGAAAAAGTCCGCCAGCTGGCGCAGGATGGCCACGAGATTGTCTATGTGCCGTGCCATCGCAGCCACATGGATTATCTGCTGCTCTCCTATGTGCTCTATCATCAGGGTCTGGTGCCGCCGCACATCGCAGCCGGGATCAATCTCAACTTCTGGCCAGCCGGCCCGATTTTCCGTCGCCTGGGCGCTTTCTTTATTCGTCGTACCTTTAAAGGCAACAAGCTCTACGCCACGGTATTCCGCGAATATCTCGGCGAGCTGTTCACCCGCGGCTATTCGGTTGAGTACTTTGTCGAAGGAGGCCGTTCACGAACCGGTCGCCTGCTGGACCCTAAAACCGGCACCTTAGCCATGACGCTGCAGGCGATGCTGCGTGGCGGAAATCGCCCCATCACGCTGGTGCCGATCTATATCGGCTATGAGCACGTGATGGAAGTGGGCACTTACGCTAAAGAACTGCGCGGCGCGGCGAAAGAGAAAGAGGGCTTCATGCAGATGGTGCGCGGCTTACGCAAGCTGCGCAATCTCGGTCAGGGTTACGTGAACTTTGGCGAACCCCTGCCGCTGGTCAACTATCTCAATAAGCGGGTGCCGGAATGGCGCGATGCCATCGATCCGATTGAGCCGCAGCGTCCCAGTTGGTTAACCCCAACCGTCAACGATATTGCTGCCAGCCTGATGGTGCGTATCAATGAAGCGGGCGCGGCTAACGCCATGAACCTCTGTGTCACCGCCCTGCTGGCGTCACGTCAGCGCTCACTAACCCGTGAACAGCTGATTGAACAACTGGAGTGCTATACCCAGTTGCTGCGCAACGTGCCTTACTCGCCAAATGCGACCGTACCCGATCTTTCAGCGGAAGCGCTGCTGGATCACGCCATGGGTATGAATAAGTTTGAGAGTGAAAAGGATAGCATTGGCGACATCATCATTCTGCCGCGAGAGCAGGCGGTGCTGATGACCTACTATCGCAACAATATTCATCACATGCTGGTGATGCCGTCGCTGATTGCCGCCATTGTTCAGCAACATCAAACGCTGAGCGAAGCAGAACTGCTGCGTCAGGTGAGCCTGATCTACCCGATGCTGAAGAGTGAGCTGTTCCTGCGCTGGCAGACCGATGAACTGCCGCAACTGCTGACCGAACTGAGTCAGGAGCTGGCGCGCCAGGGCCTGATTACGCTCGAAGCTGGCGAATTGCGCTTTTCCTCAGCGCGCTATCGCACGCTGCAACTGCTGGCCGCCGGTGTGCGTGAAACACTGCAGCGCTATGCTATTACGTTCTCCATTCTCAGCGCCAAGCCGACGATTAACCGCGGCACGCTGGAAAAAGAGAGCCGGACGCTGGCACAGCGTCTGTCGGTGCTGCACGGTATCAATGCCCCGGAATTCTTCGACAAAGCGGTCTTTACCTCACTGGTCCTGACCCTGCGCGATGAAGGGTATATCAGCGACAGCGGTGATGCCGATGTTGCGCAGACCCTGGCGACCTGGCATATGCTGGCAGACCTGGTCACCAGCGATGTCCGTATGACGATTGAAACCGCTGTGGCGCACGACTGACCCCAGCGCGCATAGTAAAAAGGCGACCTCATGAGGTCGCCTTTTTTGTGCCTGAATCCCCTGTCAGAACAGCTGGCTGAACGGCGGGGTGTTCATCAGCACACCGAGGAACAGCACCATTCCGACATAGTTGTTATTGAGAAAAGCCTGGAAACAGGGTTGCCGCTCGCGTCCGGCGATCAACTTCTGTTGATAAACAAACAGCGCGGCGGCCAGCAAGAGCGTCCAGTAGAAGGCGCTGTTCAGATGCAGCATGAGGCCAACCAGCGCCATCAGTAGCAGCGTCGCCAGTTGCAGCAGACCAATGATTAGCTTGTCGAAACGGCCAAAGAGAATCGCGGTCGACTTCACGCCAATCTTCAGGTCATCATCCCGATCCACCATCGCATACTGAGTGTCATAGGCGACCGTCCAGCAGATGTTGGCGATGAATACCAGCCAGCAGACCAGAGGTAAGGACTCACTAACTGCGGACCATGCCATGGGAATGGCCCAGCCAAAGGCGGCACCCAGCACTACCTGCGGCAGGTGGGTATAACGCTTCATAAAGGGATAGACCCAGGCCAGCGCCAGCCCCACCACTGAGAGCATAATCGTCATCATGTTCATGGTCAGCACCAGCGCAAAAGCTACCAGAGCCAGTATCACGAACAGCAGCTTAGCCTCTTTTGCACTCACCGCGCCGCTGGCCAGTGGCCGATGCTTCGTGCGTTCGACATGACCGTCTACTTTGCGATCGGCGTAGTCATTGATCACACAACCGGCCGCACGCATCACGATGACCCCGGCAACAAACACCGCCAGCACCGGCAGCGGCGGGATCGCCATGTCAGCCAGCCATAATGCCCAGAGCGTTGGCCACATCAGCAGCAGTGTACCGATCGGCTTATCGATACGCATCAGGCGCGTGTAGGCCCGCCATTTATTTATACTTAAGCTATTTTGCACCACAGGATCCTCAGACCAGATCGCGATAGAGCGGCGATGCCGGTAAAAATAGTTCAGTCAGCAGCAGCGGTTTGCCGGAGAGACGCAGGCGTGAACGTCGTCCCCACAATCCCTCCACCTGCCCCGGCTCAATAAAATCGCGGGTCAGCGTTGAAGAGGAGAAGAGATAGCGACCCAGCGGCCGGGTGCCCAGCTGCTGCAGCATCGCTTCTGGCCCGTTAAGGGTGCTTTCCGGCACCAGCGTACGGCCAGCCAGCCAGGGCTGATCGTCGCCGAACAGCAACACTTCACGCAGCCAGAAGCGTTGATCGTCTGGCAACAAGCCCTTTTCATCACCCAACTCGCTGGCGTCGATAAAGCCTTCACGCAGCGGCTGAACCGTGACCCGCTGACAATGTTGTTCAAAACGGCGCGTCATTGAATCCTCCTCCATCAGCCAGTCGAGCAATGGCGGCGCAAGGGTTGCCTGCGACGGAGAAAGCCAGTTGAGCGCACGTAATAAGCTGAGCGCGTCTTGCGACATAGCACCACTCCCAATAATTTTCAGGACGCTAGTTTAGCGCAGAGACGCGATGCGAACACCTGCCGTCATGACAGACGGCAGGGAGATTACTCGCGTTTCAGGCGGTTGCTGTTTGCCAGCCACAGAGTGATTACCAGAATCAGAATCGCCGCAGAGTAACAGAGCGTATCGAAGGGATTTTTATGGTCGACGATAATCAGGCGGATAATTGCCGTGATACCGATATAGACAAAATAGCGCAGCGGAAAGTGATATCCCGACTGAAAGTACTTAACAATCAACGCAATAAATTCGAAGTAGAGGAAATAAATGACAATCCCCTCAATCAACAGATAGGAGGATGACTGCTCGCTGGTGTTAAACAGCACGTTTGCCAGATGGATAGTTTCTTTGCCTAAAAAGACGATCAGGATGATCGCCAGACTCAGCAGACCCAGATTCAGCACCCATTGCAGTACCGTTGCAAGGTGGCGGGCCAAAGGATTTTTGTCACTCATGTTGCGCCTTAAAAAAGGAGTTGTTAGCGCGCGGTATCATGCGCGAGTGTGACGCAAATCACAATAACTCCTCAGGCCTCGACATCAACACAGAGCGCATCGTAACGCCAGTATTCACAGTCGCAATCAATCACCTCTTTTTGCTGGTTGCGATTGATGCGGGTGATCAACAAACCGGGGCTGCCCGGTGCCACATTCAGCATGGGTGCGGCGACCTCCGGCAGCGGGCCGGGCAGGATGGTGAAGCGCGCGCCGCCGTAACGAATGCCGTAGCGCTGGTCATAGAGATCGGTCAGTGAGCGGGTCAAATCTTCATCAAGCAGACCAGGAAAAAAACGCGGATTGAGGTAGTGTTCAACATAGAGCACCGCGCGCCCGTCGATGCGCCGCAGGCGGCGGATGCAGTAAACCGACGAACCGGAGGCCAGCCGCAGCGCTGTCGCCACGCTGTCGTGTGCCGCGACCTGTTCGGCGGCGATGACCTCGGTAGCCGCCTGCCGTCCCTGCTCCATTGCCATGGCATGAAAGTGGCTGTGATGCAGCGGGTTATAGATCAGCCGCGGCGGTGCGATAAACCAGCCGCGACGCAGTTCCCGGTAGATCATCCCCTGGGCTTCCAGCTTGCCCAATGCTTCCCGAAGGGTAATCCGGGTCGTGCTGAACGCTTCGCTTAAGGCACGCTCCGCCGGCAGTCGCCCGGCGCTGAACTCTCCGGCCTGAATACGCGTCAGCAGGACGCTGGCGATCGCATCCGCCGTTTTGAGTGCTATCGACTCCACAACAGTAGCCTCATTTTGGTGCGACTCCGCACTCTTACTGTTCAGGTAAACGCGCCTGTGACAGGCGAACGGGTCACATCTTTCATCGCCCATCCCCCGCACAGCGCCGCCCTGTCATAAATCGTTCATATACAGGGGCTACATTGGCTCGGTTCTTGCTGGACTAGACCAGCCAGGCCCATCAACTTACACCCGGAGCAACTGAGATGAAAGCGTTTATCGCCTCTGTAGTAGCCAGTGCTGTAGTTCTCACCCTGCCCTTTGCGCAGGCCGCCGATAACGACCTCGCTGCGCTGGAAAAAGCCGCGCGCAGTGAAGGTCAGGTCAACAGCGTCGGGATGCCGGATAGCTGGGCCAACTGGAAAGATACCTGGAACGACATCAGCAGCAAATATGGCCTTAAGCACAGCGATACCGATATGTCATCGGCACAGGAGCTGGCGAAATTCGATGCAGAGAAAGAGAACGCCAGTGCTGACATCGGTGACGTGGGCGCCGCCTTTGGCCCGATCGCCGTCGCCAAAGGGGTAACCCAGCCTTACAAACCGACGCACTGGGATCAGATTCCTGACTGGGCTAAAGATAAAGAGGGTCACTGGGCGCTTGCCTATACCGGCACTATTGCCTTTCTGATCGACAAGCAGCAGGTGAAAGATATTCCCCACAGCTGGGCCGATCTGAAGAAAGGTAAGTATGTGGTTACTATCGGCGACGTCGGCGTAGCAGCTCAGGCGGCCAATGGCGTACTGGCTGCCAACTACGCTTTAGGCGGTGATGAGAAGAACCTGAAACCGGCGCTGGCGTTCTTTGCCGATCTGGCTAAACAGGGTCGTCTTGGCGTGACCGATCCGGTGATCGCTAACATCGAAAAAGGCGAAGTACAGATGGCGGTGGTGTGGGACTTTAACGCCCTGAACTACCGTGACCAGATCGACAAAAATCGCTATGAAGTGGTGATCCCGTCTGACGGTTCAGTGACCTCTGGCTACACCACCCTCATCAACAAATATGCAAAACACCCAAACGCCGCAAAACTGACGCGCGAATATATCTTCTCTGACCAGGGACAGATCAATCTGGCGAAGGGCTATGCGCGCCCGATTCGTGCCGAGCATCTGACGCTGCCAGCGGACGTTCAGGCTCGCCTGCTGCCACAGTCCGAATATAAAAATGCCCGCCCGGTTAAGGATCAGGCTGCCTGGGATAAATCATCGAAAATGCTGCCGCGCCTGTGGCAGGAAAACGTCATCATCAACATGCAGCAGTAGTTCGCGGCAGGGAGAACGGAATGAAGACCATCCTGGTGGTACTGGACGGGCTGAGCAATCAGGTCGCACAACATGCAATGGGTTACCTGCACGCCGAATGTTCGCAGGGCAACGGGTTCTATTATCGTATGACCTGTGAGTTACCGTCGCTGTCGCGCCCGCTTTATGAGTGCATTCTGACCGGGGTTCCGCCGGTCAGAAGCGGCATTATTCATAATGGCGTCAGCCGGTTAAGTCGCGAGCGCAGCGTTTTTCACTTTGCGCGCACGGCGGGACTGACAACGGCGGCGGCGGCCTACCACTGGGTGAGTGAGCTTTACAACCGCACCCCGTTCGTTCCGGCGCGCGATCGTCACACTGACGCGCCGGACCTGCCGATTCAGTATGGTCATTTTTATTCTGACGATAGCTATCCTGACTCACACCTGTTTGAAGATGCAGAGAGCCTGCGGCTGCGTCACGATCCCGATTTCCTGCTAATCCACCCGATGAATATCGACGATGCCGGTCATAAATCGGGGCTCTCCTCGCCGCAGTACCGCAACCGGGCGCGCATCGCCGACGGCCTGCTGTCGCAGTGGATGCCGCTATGGCTGGCTCAGGGCTATCAGGTGATGGTAACGGCCGATCATGGCATGAATGACGATCGCTCCCACGGCGGGATTCTGCCCGAAGAGACCACGGTGCCGCTGTTTGTTTTTGGCCGCGCGTTTTCGCTGCAGCCTGACCTTGCGCCGCAGCAGACCGACCTGTGCGGCACGCTGTGTGAACTGCTGGAAGTGGCGCATGACAAGCCGGTCTGTCGTGGCCTGCTGGCGGAGCCGCAAAGATGAAGGGAAAAGGATTCACGCTGCTGCTGCTGTTGCCTTTCACCCTGTTCTGGGTCGCCTTTCAGCTGGCCCCGCTGCTGTGGATTGCCATCAACAGCTTCTGGAGTGAGATGAACAGCCAGTGGGGCTGGGATAACTATCAGGACATTCTCACCTCGCCGTTCTACCAGCAGGCGTTTCGCTTTTCACTGGATATCTCGCTCTGGTCCAGCGTTTATGGATTACTGATTGCGCTGGTGACCGGTTATTCACTGCATCAGCTCGGCGGCGGCCGACTGCAGCGCTTTCTTATCTCCTTTACCAACATGACCAGCAACTTTGCCGGTGTCCCGCTGGCGTTTGCCTTTGTGATTCTGCTGGGGCTGAACGGCTGCCTGACGCTGCTGCTGCGCCATTATGGTGTGATTGAGGGCTTCAGACTCTTTTCCCGCAACGGCATGGTGCTGGTCTACACCTGGTTCCAGATTCCGCTGGGCGTGCTGCTGCTCTACCCGGCGTTCGACGGCCTGAAAAAAGAGTGGCAGGAGTCTGCTGCACTGCTGGGCGCCAGCCGCTGGCGCTACTGGTGGCATATCGGCCTGCCCATTCTGTTCCCGGCGCTGCTCGGAACCTTTGTCATTCTGCTGGCGAATGCGCTGGGCGCTTATGCCACGATTTACGCCCTGACCACCGGTAATTTCAACGTGGTGCCGGTGCGCATCGCCGCGCTGGTGTCCGGTGATATTTCGCTCGATCCCAACACCGGCAGCGCGCTGGCGATGCTGCTGGTGGCCATTATGGCGCTGATCACCCTGGTGCAGCAGTATCTGGTGCGCCGCAGCTATCTCAATGCGAAACAGCCATGAAAGGAGCCGTCATGTCACGTGCTGAGCACCTCTATCACCGGATCATGGTCGGGTTACTCTTTACCCTGCTGGCGCTACCGTTGCTGGCTACGCTGCTCTATGCGATCTCGTCCGACTGGAGCAACACCATTCTGCCGCAGGGTTACAGCCTGAAGTGGTTTATCCAGCTCTGGAGCGACCCGCGTTTTCTGACGGCGCTGGGCCATTCGCTGCTGATTTGCTTTGGTGCCTTGCTGTTCTCGCTGGTGCTGGTGCTGCCTGCCATGTTTGTAATCGCTTACTACTTTCCCCGACTGGATTCGGTGATGAACATCCTGATCCTGATGCCTTTCGCCGTGCCGCCGGTGGTGTCATCCGTGGGATTACTTCAGCTCTACTCTTCCTCACCGCTGATGCTGACCGGCACGCCGTGGATCTTAATCGGCTGCTATTTCACCATCGCACTGCCGTTTATTTATCGGGCGCTGGCGAACAATATGCAGGCCATCAACCTCAAAGAGCTGATTGATGCTGCACAACTGTTGGGTGCCAGCACCTGGCAGGCGGCGCTGTGGGTGGTGCTGCCCAACCTGCGCAAAGGGATGCTGATTGCCGTGCTGCTCTCGTTCTCCTTTCTGATTGGCGAATTTGTCTTCGCTAACCTGCTGGTTGGCAACCGTTATGAAACCCTGCAGGTTTACCTCTTCAACATGCGCAACGGCAGCGGTCACTTCACCAGCGCACTGGTGATCTCCTACTTCTTTGTGGTGCTGCTGGTCACCTGGCTGGCTAATGCCCTGAATCCCGAACGAGGCTGAATATGAGTTACCTTGAGGTCAGAGAGCTGAACAAGTCCTATGGACCGACGCCGATTTTTGAGCAGATCGATTTCAGCGCCGCCGAGGGCGAATTTGTCACCCTGCTCGGCCCCAGCGGCTGCGGCAAATCGACGCTGCTGCGCTGTCTTGCGGGTTTAACCGGCGTCGACAGCGGTGAAATCAGGCTGGAGGGCAAAGATATCGTGCCGCTGGCGCCGCAGAAGCGCGCCATCGGCATGGTGTTTCAGAGCTATGCGCTGTTTCCCAACATGACGGTAGAGAAGAACGTCGCGTTTGGCCTGAAGATGCAGAAACTGCCCGAAGCGCAGATCCGCCAGCGCGTGCTGGAGGTGCTGGATCTGGTTGAACTCAGTGACTATGCGCGCCGTTATCCACATCAGCTGTCAGGCGGCCAGTGTCAGCGCGTGGCGCTGGCGCGTTCACTGGTCACGCGTCCACGGCTGCTGCTGCTGGATGAGCCGCTGTCGGCGCTGGATGCGCGTATCCGTCGCCATCTGCGCGATCAAATCCGGCGCATCCAGCGTGAGCTGAATCTCACCACCCTCTTCGTCACCCACGATCAGGAGGAGGCGCTGACGCTCTCCGACCGCATTGTGCTGATGAACCGGGGCAAAATCGTGCAGAACGGCGATGCCGAAGCGCTCTATACCCAGCCGGTCGATCTCTTTGCCGCCGGATTTATCGGCAATTACAACCTGCTGAGTGCCGAGCAGGCGACGCGGCTGACCGGCCAGCCTTTCCACAGCCAGGTCGCCATTCGCCCGGAATTGATGCTGTTTACCGCGCCGGGCCAGGGTATTCCTGCGGAAATCCTCAGCCACAGCGTGCTGGGCAACGTCATCCGCTACCGTATCCGGGCGCATGACGTGGAACTTTCGGTAGATGTGCTTAACCGATCGGCGGCGGATTTGCATCCCGCTGGCAGGAAGATTGGTCTACAATTAGAGCTGTCGACTTTGCGCCAGGTGGCTTAAAACACAGGAAAAAATCACGCATCGCACGGCAATCCCCTTCACAGATTGCTCTCGCTGTCAGGCTGGCAGTCTGTGCTGTTTTAAGCCTGACAAACGAGGAGCGATACCCCGTGTTAACCCTGCTTAATTTACTTTCTGCAGTGGCCCTGCTGGTCTGGGGCACGCATATCGTGCGAACCGGCATCATGCGGGTCTACGGTGCCGATCTGCGCCGCGTGCTGAGCCGCAGCATCGAAAAAAAACCGATGGCGTTTCTGGCGGGCATTGGCGTGACCACGCTGGTGCAGAGCAGCAACGCCACGACGTTGCTGGTCACCTCTTTTGTGGCGCAGAATCTGGTCAGCCTGACGCCCGCACTGGTGGTGATTCTGGGCGCGGATGTCGGTACCGCTATCATGGCCCGTATTCTGACTTTTGATCTCTCCTGGCTCTCACCGCTGTTTATCTTCTTTGGCGTGGTGTTCTTCCTCAGCCGCAAGCAGACCCGTGCCGGTCAGCTAGGCCGCGCCAGTATCGGCCTGGGCCTGATCCTGCTGGCATTACAACTGATTGTCGAAGCGGCGCGTCCGATTACCCAGGCCGCCGGTGTCCAGGTGCTCTTCTCCAGCCTGACCGGCGACGTGATGCTTGATGCACTGCTGGGCGCGGTGTTCGCCATTATCAGTTACTCCAGCCTGGCCGCGGTGCTGATTACTGCGACACTGACCGCCACCGGCGTGATTTCGTTCAAGGTCGCGCTCTGTCTGGTGATTGGTGCCAACCTCGGTAGCGGCCTGCTGGCGATGATTAACGCCAGCGGCTCGAATGCGGCGGGCAAACGCGTGGCGCTCGGTAGCCTGCTGTTCAAGTTCATTGGCTGCGTCCTGATCCTGCCGTTTGTCGATATTGTGGCGACCTGGCTCGATAAGCTGCCGGTCAATGATGAAGAGTTAGTGATTTTCTTCCATGTGTTTTACAACCTGATCCGTTGCGTGGCGATGGTGCCGTTTGCTGACCTGATGGCGCGCCTCTGCCGTCGACTCATTGCTGACGACGTGGATAACGCGCTGCAGCTTAAGCCAAAGCACCTCGATCGCAGCGCGCTGGATACCCCGGCGCTGGCGCTGGTGAATGCCGCCCGCGAAGCGCTGCGCATGGGTGACGTACTGGAACAGATGCTGGAAGCGTTTAATAAAGTCGTGCATGGTGAATCCCGCGAGGAGCGCACGGTACGGCGGCTGGATGATGATGTCGATGTGCTCTATACCGCCATCAAACTCTATCTGGCACGGATGCCCAAAGAGGATTTACCGGAAGAGGATTCGCGCCGCTGGGGTGAAATCATTGAGATGTCGCTGAATCTGGAGCAGGCCGGAGACATCATTGAGCGGATGAGTGGCGATGTGGCTGACAAGTCGCTGGCAGCGGGCCGTGCGTTTTCTGCCGAAGGCTTAAAGGAGCTGCAGGAGTTGCAGGAGTTGTTAATCGCCAACCTCAGAATGAGCCTGTCGGTGTTTCTGTCACACGATGTCACCAGCGCCAGACGTCTGCGCCGCGCGAAACATCGCTTCCGCCTGATGATTCGCCGCTACTCCCACGCCCACGTTGACCGCCTGCACCAGCAGAACGTGCAGAGCATTGAGACCAGCTCGCTGCACCTTGGTTTACTCGGCGACATGAAGCGCCTGAATTCACTCTTCTGCAGCGTGGCCTATACCGTGCTGGACCAGCCCGACGATGAACGGGATTATGAATAAGGCGGGTGAACAGACAGTTACGCCGGAGCAATTTTCCGGCGCAACAGCAGTGAGAACCGGCGCATCGCAATAATGCGCCGTTACGGTTACTTCTTCTTAATCGGCTTTCCGGACCAGTAACCCGCCAGCAGTGAACCTGACAGGTTGTGCCACACCGAGAACAGCGCGCCCGGCAATGCCGCCAGCGGTGAGAAGTAGAGTTTGCCCAGCGTCGCCGCCAGACCGGAGTTCTGCATGCCGACCTCCAGCGCCAGCGTACGGCAGGTTGACTCATCAAAGCCAAACAGCTTACCGCCCCAGTAGCCGCCAAGCAGGCCAATCGCGTTATGCAGGATCACCGCCGCGATCACCATCAGACCCACCGATCCGATAAAGCCCTGACTGCCCGCCACTACCGCGCTGATGATCAGCAGAATGCAGACCATCGAAAACGCAGGTAGCCAGGGTTCCACCCGGCGAACGACGCTGTTCATGCTGTGATGAATGATCAGTCCGAGGCTGATTGGGATCACCACGATCTTCACGATGCTCAGCAGCATGCCCACCACATCAACCTGAATGTGGGTATCAACATAAAAGCGGGTTAACAGCGGCGTAGCGAACACGCCCACCAGCGCGGAAACGGAAGAAATGGTCACCGACAGCGCCACATCCCCTTTCGCCAGATAGATCATGACGTTGCTGGCGGTGCCACTGGCAACTGAGCCGACCAGAATCATACCGGCTGCCAGATCGGGTGGCATATGAAACAGTTTTGCCAGCCCCCAGGCGGCTAGCGGCATCACCAGATAGTGCAGGAACGTTCCGGCAACCACCGGCGCAGGCCGGGTCAGTACCCGTTTGAAATCGTCGATATTCAGGGTGACCCCCATGCCGAACATAATCAGCATCAGCAGATAAGTGACCCAGGGTCCGATACCGAGGAAGATACCAGGAGAGTAATACGCGGCGACAGACAACAGCACAGCCCAGAGCGGGAACAGGCGGGTTAACGTGGCGAGCATAGCCAGACTTCCTTATAAGAATGTTATGTTTTATGCAGATTTGCCATAGAGCGTCGCCAGACAGGAACGACTGCCGTGACGAGGGCGGGATCATAACATTTCATTATCATGGCGTAAGGCGAAGATGGGGCGAGGCGGGCAAATGCGGATCGACTGCTGCCGATCCGCTGAATATCGACGAAATTACGCTGCTTTATCCTCTAAAGCGCGGTAGATCAAACCACCAATCACGGCACCAATAATCGGCATCACCCAGAACATCCACAGTTGAATAAGCGCCCAGCCACCCTGGAACAGTGCCACCGCGGTGCTGCGGGCCGGGTTAACCGAGGTGTTGGTCACCGGAATGCTGATCAGGTGGATCAGAGTTAACGCCAGGCCGATCGCGATAGGCGCAAAGCCTTTCGGTGCGCGTTCGCTGGTGGCACCCATGATGACAATCAGGAAGATCGCGGTCATTACCACTTCGGTGATCATGCCTGACTGCATGCTGAAGCCGCCTGGCGAGTATGCGCCATAGCCATTCGACGCAAAGCCACTGGCCGCTGCGCTGAAGTCGCCTTTACCGCTGGCGATCAGATAGAGCACCCCGCCAGCGGCGATGCCGCCCACCAGCTGGGCGATGATGTAAGGAATAGCTTGTGACGCCGGAAAACGTCCGCCTGCCACCAATCCCAGGGTGACGGCCGGGTTAAAGTGACCACCTGAGATATGACCGACCGCATACGCCATGACCAGCACGCTCAGCCCGAAAGCCAGCGCCACGCCCATGAAGCCAATGCCCAGTTCCGGGAACGCCGCTGACAGTACGGCACTACCACAACCGCCTGCGACCAGTACGAAAGTCCCCAGCGCCTCTGCGACTAACCTTTTCATTATATTTCCTAAATTTGGGTGAATTGATTCAGCGGCGGGATTATAAATCTGAGGAAAGGGAGCGCAACGCCGGTACACGAAATGCGCAAAGAAAGGGATTGCCATTTGGCAATAGTTGCAGTAAGCCGTTGTATTTATGGAAATGTCTGGAAGAAGCAAACCAGAGGAAGCTCAGGTCGAACTGAACCTTTTTTGCCGATTTTCAGGCCGCGCTGAGGCGGCCTGAACGGCACTGAAGCTTACTCGAACAGATTGCGATGCAGCGTACGGACTACGCTTTCCGCATCGTTGCCCGGCACCAGGAAGCAGAGATTGTAGCTGCTGGCGCCGTAGCAAATCATCCGCAGGTTGAACGGATCGAGCACACCAAACACCTCTTTGCCAACACCGCAGGCTTTTGACAGCTCGTTGCCGATAATTGCCACCAGCGCCAGATCTTCCTCGACTTCAACCCGGCACAGCGATGAGAGTTCAGTCAGCAACGCCTGGGTCAGCAGACTGGCACTGGTTGAGGTTGAGCCGGTAGTGTCCAGCGTCAGCGCTACGCTTACTTCAGAGGTGGTGATCAGGTCAACGGAGACGTTATGACGCGCCAGAATGTTAAACAGTTCGGCGAGGAAGCCAAACGTATGCAGCATGTTAAGGCTGTGCAGCGTTAACAGCGTCTGCTTACGGCGTAATGCCAGCGCCCTGAACAGCGGCGGGTTGCGGGTTTCGTTGCAGACGCGGGTGCCGCCCGCGGCCGGATCCTTGCTGGAGCCGACGAAGACCGGAATACCCCGGCGCACGGCGGGCAGCAGCGTCGCCGGATGCAGGACTTTTGCACCAAACGTCGCCATTTCAGCGGCTTCTTCAAAGGTGATTTCATCAATGCGCTTGGCCGTCGGTACCACGCGTGGATCGGTGGTATAGATACCCGGCACATCCGTCCAGATATCGACGCGCGCCGCGTTCAGCGCTTCGCCCAGCAGCGCGGCGGTATAATCGCTGCCGCCACGCCCTAAGGTGGTGGTGCGCCCTTCGCTTTCGCTACCAATGAAGCCCTGAGTAATGACCAGCGCCTGCGTGATACGTGGCTGCAACTGCGCCGTCGCCTGCTCCGCCAGCACGTGGACATCCGGGACTGCCCGGCCAAAATGATCGTCGGTGCGCATCACTTTGCGAACATCAAACCACTCTGCATTCACCTGACGTTCACGCAGAATTTCAACAAACAGCAGTGAAGACATCAGCTCGCCGTGGCTGACCAGTTCATCGGTCAGGGCATTTGAGGTGGCGAGTGACGCCGCTTCTGAGAGCATGCTGATATTGTCGATCATCCGATCAATTTCATCGCGGATCACGTCCGGACGCTGCAGGCGATCGACAATGGCGTACTGGATACGGCGGATATCATCAAGCAGAGCAGCGCGCTGGGGTGCCTGCTGGCCTTCAGCCAGCGCAACCAGCAGATTGGTAATGCCTGCCGAGGCAGAGAGCACCACCAGACGCGTGCTGGCGTCCTGCAACACCACATCGGCGCTGCGGTTCATCGCTTCAAAATCGGCTACGCTGGTGCCGCCAAATTTTGCCACTATCAGAGTTTGAGACATGTAGGACCTCGTGTCAGGTTATCTTGTTCTCGCCGATGAAAGGGTCGAGAAACATGCTTTCAGCCAGGCACAAGGAAAGAGCAGAAACGGGCGGACAAGATCGGATAGACGAGTCACCCAGAAGCGCCCCACCTTGCAAAACGTCGACTGCAGACGTTTCTGGTGACAACCCAGAGGATTCAGCCCCTGTAGCCGACAGGCAGCACACCGCGTGCTGACCCACCTCGGCGTCGCTCCCCATGATGTGTTTTCACCGGATACGGCTCCTCCAACACATTGCCTGGGCGACGCGCCTCTTCTGGCTTGCACACAGGTGCGCAAGTAGGCGCATAGATCTAGCCTTTTCTGGACCTGCTGTCAATGTCAGCGATGGCCGGAGAGCCGCATCAGAAAACAAATTGCCCTGCGCCGCAGCGGCTACAGTGCTTAATGGGTTCAGCTCCTACAACAATCCCTGACACGGCACAACGTTTTGCGCAGTCTTTCACGTCACACTTTAGCGCGTGATACTGCTGCCATCCGCAGGCTGTTCGCGCCAGTGAATGCTGACGACAGACCGCAGCGTTCACCTCGTCTGCGCGGCGTGCGCTGACAAAATTTTTCCTTTCAGTTACAAGTGTGGTCATACTGAAACGCTAAACGGGCATGATGTGCCTCCGATGGAATGACGGTTCTTAATATCAACAAGAGTGTTGCCATGAAAAATATCAATCCGACACAAACCGCAGCCTGGAAAGCGCTGCAACAGCATTTTGAGCAGATGAAGTCGGTAGAAATTGCCGATCTGTTCGCCCAGGATGCCGATCGTTTTGCCAAATTCTCTGCCACCTTTGATGATCAGATGCTGGTGGATTTCTCCAAAAACCGCATCACCCAGGAAACCCTCGATAAGTTACAGGCGCTGGCTAAAGAGACCGATCTCAGCGGTGCCATTAAGTCTATGTTCTCGGGTGAGAAGATTAACCGCACCGAAGATCGTGCGGTGCTGCACGTCGCACTGCGTAACCGGAGTAACACGCCGATTCTGGTGGATGGCAAAGATGTGATGCCAGAGGTCAACGCCGTGCTGGACAAGATGAAAGGCTTCTCAGAGCGCATCATCAGCGGCGAATGGAAAGGCTATACCGGTAAAGCGATCACCGACGTAGTGAACATCGGTATCGGCGGCTCCGATCTTGGCCCGTTTATGGTGACGGAAGCGCTGCGCCCGTACAAAAACCATCTGAACATGCATTTTGTCTCCAACGTTGACGGCACCCACATCGCCGAAACGCTGAAAGATCTCAGTCCGGAAACCACCCTGTTCCTGGTCGCATCGAAAACCTTCACCACCCAGGAAACTATGACCAACGCCCACAGTGCGCGCGACTGGTTCCTGAAAACCGCAGGCGATCAGCAGCACGTAGCGAAACACTTTGCTGCACTGTCGACCAATGCCAAAGCGGTGGGCGAATTCGGTATCGACACTAATAACATGTTTGAATTCTGGGACTGGGTTGGCGGCCGCTATTCACTGTGGTCAGCGATCGGCCTGTCGATTATTCTCTCGATTGGTTTCGATAACTTCGAGCAGTTGCTGAGCGGCGCACATGCCATGGACCAGCACTTCGCCTCTACCCCGGCTGAGCAGAACCTGCCGGTGCTGCTGGCGCTGATTGGCATCTGGTATAACAATTTCTTTGGTGCCGAAACCGAAGCGATTCTGCCTTACGACCAGTACATGCACCGCTTTGCCGCCTATTTCCAGCAGGGAAATATGGAGTCAAACGGTAAGTATGTGGATCGCGACGGTCATCCGGTGGACTACCAGACTGGCCCAATCATCTGGGGCGAACCTGGCACCAACGGTCAGCACGCGTTTTATCAGCTGATCCATCAGGGTACCAAACTGGTTCCGTGTGACTTCATTGCCCCGGCGATTACCCATAACGCGCTGGCGGACCATCATCCGAAGCTGCTCTCTAACTTCTTTGCCCAGACCGAAGCGCTGGCGTTTGGTAAGTCACGCGACGTCGTGGAGAAAGAGTTTACCGATGCCGGCAAATCTGCAGAATCTGTGGCCCACATTGTGCCGTTCAAGGTGTTTGAAGGTAACCGTCCAACCAACTCCATCCTGCTGCGTGAGATTATGCCGTACAGCCTGGGCGCGCTGATTGCGCTGTACGAGCATAAAATCTTCACGCAGGGTGCCATCCTGAATATCTTCACCTTCGATCAGTGGGGTGTGGAATTAGGTAAGCAGCTGGCGAACCGTATTCTGCCGGAACTGGAAAATGAGGACGAAATTACCTCTCATGACAGTTCCACTAATGCCTTAATTAACCGCTATAAATCCTGGCGTTAAACGGCGTTAATTTCATCGGGCGGCAACGTTGCCGCCCTTTTTTTGTCTCTTTTTCCATCCAGGCGGCCTGATTATCGATTCTGTCATTCACTCCAGCGCGGGAAAAGTCTTAAAATACCCTAAGATAATTCTGAACATCGGGCAATAAAACAGTGTGATGTCCAGTATAAAATGGATCTGAAAACTGACGGGCAACAGGATTAGCCGTTGATTTATAGTCATATTTAAATTAAACCCTTCTGAGTAAATTCTGATTATTCTTATTCCGTACCAGATATAAATAAAAAAGAACATTCCGCTTTGCATTTGCCTTACCCGTAGCGAAATATAGGGTATCAACCGGAAAAACTCCGATATAAAAAGTAGTTATCCCCAATCCGGCTGATTAAATCACGCAATTGCCCCGCTATTTACCCTGGTTTTTATGGCACTGAACTCTGATATTTTGTTGCCCTATAATGAACGCGCCCGCAATGGGACTGTCCGTCGTTCTGGCTGCAGCCTGGCTGTATTGCCCTTGTCGCCGGTCAGAGATCCTTCATTCACTCAATGCAGGAAACGTTGTTATGAAAAAAACTATGGTTGCCGGTGCAGCCCTGATCCTCGTTGCCGCTTCTTCCAGCGCATTTGCTGCGCCGCAGGAAGCAGGTGAAGCAGGTACTGCAGCTGGCGCGCAGGCGGGAGCAATCTCTGCTGGCACGTCCACGGCTGTCGGTATCGGCGCACTTGGCGCGCTGGTCGGGCTCGGCATTGCTGCTTCTGGCGGTGGTGACGGCGCAAATACCGGTACAACAACCACGACCACGACGAGCACCACTCGTTGATGGATGCCCGACTCCCGTCTGATTGCTGATTTACAGCAAACGGGCTGCGGCTGAAACACTCACTCCGGTAAGTGATGACGCTAAGCCACGTAACCTGTATCTCTGCAGCCAGCCGGTGACGGGCAGAGCACCTTTAAACATAACCACACGCCTGTGTGGTTATTTTTTACTTTGGCATGACTTATCAGGGACACACAGTGCGCCGACTTCCTCTGCTGCTCGCTTGCCTGCTGCTGCAGGCCTGTACACAAACGCAAAAAGGTCTTGAACAGACTTTGCTGCTCGCGGTTAACGGTCCGGATGACGTCACCGTCACCGATCAACAGGTCAACAATCTTCCTTATGCCAGTCTCTATGCTCGTCTGAATGACGGTCCGCGCATTTTTGTGGTGCTGGGCTACAACGAGAAGGGGCAGCAGAAATGGGTGACGCAGGATCAGGCGATGCTGGTGACACAGCACGGCCGCCTGGTTAAAACCCTGGGCTTACCGGATAACCTGCTGAGCATCAGCAATCTGCAACAGGATCCGCTTGCTGACAGCCTGCATATCAGCAATGGCGCAGGCTGGACCCGCATTGTGCAGTGGACCGAGCAGGGCAAGGTTCGCGGCGCGACCGTCCGCTCCACCTTCCAGCGCGGCACCGATGAAGTGCTGACCGTGGCGGGCAACCGCATCCCGTGCCGTGTCTGGCATGAGCAGGTAAGCATCGACAGCAGTAACCGCGAGTGGGAAAACACCTTCTGGATCGACAACAGCAGCGGTGATGTGGTGCAGGCCCATCAGATGCTGGCGGCCGATGCCTTCCCTGTCGATATCACTATTCTGAAGCCGGCGAAATCATGAAAAAAATCACTATTTTGCTGGCCGGGCTGAGCCTGCTCAGCGCCGCAGAAGCGCAGGCGACTGCACAGGTTATCGTTCATGCACCGCACAACGGCGGTCAGGCTGAGCTGAGCCAGATCGCGGATCTCTCACAGCTGGTGACACTGCCTCCGCTGCAGACCAACACGGACTGGCGCCGTACCGTTATTGCCGAGCGCGGTGCCAGCGCCGTCGCACAGCAGCAATATCAACAGACGTTGGGTGCTTTACGTGCCTGGCGTGCTGACAGCAGCGGCGATAGGGCGGCGGCCATTGATGAGGTCATCCGCCAGCTGAGCGCCATCAAAGTGACAGGTCGCCAGTTCACCCCGCTTGACCCGGACTGGATCCGTCTCCATCCGGCGGACAACCGTCGGCTGGAAGGCAGCTATGACCTCTGGCTGCAGGCGCCATCCGATTCAGTGCTGCTGCTCGGCGCACTAAGCGGCGCAGGCAAAGTGAGCTGGCAGCCGGGTAAATCAGTACGCGACTATCTGGAGGGTCACCCGTCACTCTCCGGCGCAGAACGCAATTTTGTCACGGTGATTGCGCCTTCCGGCGCCACACAGCAGGTGCCGGTTGCTTACTGGAATCATCGCCACGCGGAAGTGGAGCCAGGCAGCGTTATCTGGCTCGGCTTTTCCTCATGGAGCCTGCCAGGCAGCTATGAAGATCTGAACGATCGCATCCTTTCCGTACTGACTCACCGGATACCAGACTGATGAAAAAATGTTATCTCTTCAGCCTGTTGGCTGTTTCCGTGGCGGCAGCCTGTCAGGCGCAGGCCGACACCTTCCCCGCGCCGGTGGGCCCGTCACAATCTGATTTCGGTGGTGTGGGCCTGATGCAGGTGCCGACGGCGCGCATGTCCAGAGAAGGCGAGTTCAGCCTCAATGCGCGCGACAACGATCAGTACCGCTATTACTCTGCGTCACTGCAGCTCTTTCCCTGGCTGGAAACTACCGTGCGTTATACCGATGTGCGCACCCGGCAGTACAGTGCGGTCTCCGAGTTTAGCGGCACGCAGAGCTATAAAGACAAAGCCTTCGACCTGAAACTTCGTCTGTGGCAGGAAAGCTTCTGGCTGCCGGAAGTGGCGGTAGGTACCCGCGATCTCGGTGGTACCGGCCTGTTCGACAGTGAATATGTGGTGGGAACCAAAGCCTGGGGACCGTTCGACTTCACTCTGGGCCTCGGCTGGGGCTATCTCGGCAACAGCGGCACCGTGAAGAACCCGTTCTGCTCCTACAGTGACAGCTATTGCCAGCGTCCACAGGTGGGTGAAGCCGGTTCCATCAATGGCTCGCAGATGTTCCACGGCCCGACGGCATTTTTCGGCGGCGTGGAGTATCAGACGCCCTGGCAGCCGCTGCGTCTCAAGATGGAGTATGAAGGCAACGACTACCAGAATGACTTTGCTGGCCGCCTTGATCAGCGCAGCAAGCTCAACGTCGGCGCGATTTATCGTGTAACCGACTGGGCTGACATCAACGCCAGCTACGAACGTGGCAATACCTTTATGTTTGGTGTCACCATCCGTACCAACTTCAATGATTTACGTCAGGCGCACATCGACAGCGAGAAGCCGGCCTACAATCCACAGCCGCAGCCGCAGTTGCTGGAGCCGACGGTAGTCGGCACTCAGCTGACCGATCTGAAATACAATGCCGGTCTTGATGGTCCGCGGATTCAGACTCAGGGTCATACGCTGTATGTGTCAGGCGAGCAGACGAAGTATCGTGATACCCGTGAAGGGGTGGATCGCGCTAATCGCATCATCATGAACCACCTGCCGGACGGCATCGACACCATCAACGTGACCGAATCGCGCTTTAACATGCCGCAGGTAACCACCGAGACGAAAGTCGCCAGCCTGCGTAACGATCTGGAAGGCTATCCGCTGGGCCATGAGCAGCCGCTGCAACAGACCCGCAAAGAACCGGTCGATCCGGGTAACACTGAGCAGGGTATGTTTATACGAAAAGATCGCCTGAACTACAGCCTGTCGCCGGTGCTGAATCAGTCAGTGGGTGGCCCGGAAAGCTTCTATATGTATCAGGTTGGCGTAATGGCCAGCGCTGATTACTGGCTGACGGATCACCTGCTGGTGGGCGGCAGTCTGTTTGGTAACCTCGCCAACAACTACGACAAGTTCAACTATAACGGCGCACCAGCGGACTCTTCGCTGCCACGCGTACGTACCCATATCCGCGACTACGTTGAGAACAACGTCTACGTCAACGATCTGCAGGCGAACTATATGGGCCACCTCGGTAACGGCTTCTATGGTCAGGTCTACGGCGGTTATCTGGAGACGATGTACGGCGGTGTAGGCGGCGAGCTGCTTTATCGTCCGGTCGATGCGAACTGGGCGGTGGGCGTCGATGCCAACTACGTCCGTCAACGTGACTGGGACAACATGATGCAGTTTAACCGCTATAAAGCGACCACCGGCAACCTGACGGGTTACTGGCGTCCGTGGTTCATGCAGGATGTGCTGGTGAAAACCAGCGTCGGTCAGTATCTGGCAAAAGATAAAGGTGTGACGGTCGATGTGTCGAAGCGCTTCGACAGCGGCGTGATGGTCGGTGTCTATGCCACCAAAACCAACGTGTCGTCTGAAGAGTATGGCGAAGGCGACTTCACCAAAGGCTTCTATATCTCTATCCCGATGGACCTGTTCACCGTGACGCCAACACGCGGTCGCGCGCAGGTGAACTGGGTGCCGCTGACGCGTGATGGCGGTCAGATGCTGGGTCGTAAGTACCAGCTGTATGATCTGACGTCGGATCGCGACGCTCGCTTCAACTAAGCAGAGGCGGCCTCCGGGCCGCTCAACGCTGTTTACAGAAGCAGGCTCAGGGAGCAAACGCCTGAGTAAAGCATTGTGGTGAAATCGCGCCTGCTCAGGGAACCCGCTCAGATCGGAAAGGCGCTAATGCCAATCCCTGGCCGCTCGGCCCGCGCCGTCCCTGGCGCGGGACGCTTTCCTCCTCTGACCGGGTTCCCTACGCGTTGAGTTTCTTCATTGCTGCCAGATTTATCCGGAGCTGGATTTGTCAGCAGTCTGAAGCGGCCCTTTGGCCGCTTTTTTTTTATTTAGTCCGCATCGTAGCCGAGATTGGGTGCAAGCCAGCGCTCCACCTCACTCACCGACATTCCTTTGCGTGCCGCATAATCCTCCACCTGATCACGCTGAATCTGCGCCACGGCGAAATAGCGGCTGTCAGGATGGCTGAAATACCAGCCAGACACCGCCGCACCCGGCCACATCGCATAGGATTCGGTGAGTTTCATGCCGGTCTGCTCTTCCACTGCCAGCAGACGCCAGATAGCGGCTTTTTCGGTATGCTCCGGGCAGGCCGGATAGCCTGGCGCCGGACGTATCCCCTGATAATTTTCCCGAATCAGCTCTTCATTGTTGAGGTTTTCGTTGGGCGCAAAGCCCCAGATCACCTTACGCACCCGCTCGTGCAGATATTCGGCAAAGGCTTCCGCCAGACGGTCAGCCAGCGCTTTTACCATGATTTTGTTGTAGTCATCGTGCTGACGATCATAGGCCTCCGCCAGCGCATCCTCCTCCAGTCCGCCCGTCACCGCGAACGCACCGAGATAATCCGCTTTTCCCGATGACTTCGGGGCGACAAAATCCGCCAGACAATAGTTAGCGAAGTCGGTTTTTTCGGTCTGCTGACGTAAGTGATGACTCACACACAACACCTCATCGCGCCGCTCATCACTGTAGATATGAATATCATCGCCGACCCGGTTAGCCGGGAAAATACCGACCACCCCACGCGGTTTCAGCAGCGACTCCTCACTTAATCTGTCGAGCATCGCATTGGCATCGGCAAACAGACGCTGCGCCTCTTCACCGACCACTTCATCTTCCAGAATGCGGGGATATTTACCCGCCAGCGACCAGGTCATAAAAAACGGCGTCCAGTCGATGTAGTGGCGCAGCGTCGCAATGCTGGCTTCCACCTGACTGACACCAGGGCGATGCGGCACCGGCGGCGTGTAGCTCTCCCAGTCAATTGAGGTGGCGTTATCGCGCGCCACCTGGAGCGGGACCGGCGGCGTGCGCGGCTTTTTACGCGCATGCTGGATGCGCACGGTTTCGTACTCTTTGCGCGTCCGGGCGACGAAATCCTCTTTTAAGGTGGCGGAGAGCAGCGACGACACCACACCGACGGTGCGTGAGGCGTTCTGCACGTAGACCGTCGGGCCGCTGTAGTGCTGCTCAATTTTGACGGCGGTATGTGCTTTCGAGGTGGTCGCGCCACCAATCAGCAACGGCAAGGTAAAGCCCTGCCGCTCCATCTCTTTCGCCATATTGACCATCTCGTCCAGCGACGGCGTAATCAGGCCAGACAGGCCGATGATGTCTGCCTTCACTTCACGCGCCGTTTTGAGGATTTTCTCGCCCGGCACCATCACGCCAAGGTCGATAATTTCGTAGTTATTACACTGCAGTACCACGCCGACGATGTTTTTGCCGATGTCATGCACATCGCCTTTGACGGTGGCCAGCACGATTTTACCGTTGCTGCGCCCCGCCTCTTTGCTGGCTTCGATGAACGGCTCCAGATACGCCACCGCCTGCTTCATCACGCGCGCCGATTTCACCACCTGCGGCAGGAACATTTTGCCTTCGCCGAACAGGTCGCCGACCACGTTCATACCCGACATCAGCGGCCCTTCAATCACCTCTATCGGACGGGGCACCTGCTGGCGCGCCTCTTCGGTATCCTGCTCGATAAACTCTGTGATGCCTTTGACCAGCGAATATTCGAGCCGCTTCACCACGTCCCAGCTGCGCCATTCGGCGAGCTGCTTTTCCTGCGCGCCATCGCTTTTGCCGCCACGGTATTTCTCTGCCAGCGCCAGCAGCCGCTCGGTGCCATCATCCCGGCGGTTGAGAATCACATCCTCGACCGCGTCGCGCAGTTCTGCCGGCAAATCGTCATAGATAGCCAGCTGGCCTGCGTTAACGATGCCCATATCCATGCCATTTCGGATGGCGTAGTAGAGAAACACCGCGTGTATCGCTTCACGCACCGGATCGTTGCCACGGAAGGAAAACGAGACGTTGGAGACGCCGCCGGAGATCATCGCATGGGGCAGTTCACGCTTGATGTCTTCACAGGCACCAATAAAATCCATGGCGTAGTTGTTGTGCTCGTCGATGCCGGTGGCGACCGCAAAGATGTTGGGGTCGAAAATGATATCTTCCGGCGGAAAGCCGACCTGTTCGGTCAGGATCCGGTAAGCGCGGCGGCAGATTTCGATTTTACGGGCGCGGGTATCTGCCTGGCCCACTTCGTCAAACGCCATGACCACCATCGCCGCGCCGTAACGCCGGACCTGGCGCGCATGGTGGATAAAGGCCGCTTCACCCTCTTTCATCGAAATCGAGTTCACAATCCCTTTGCCCTGAATGCACTGCAGCCCTTTCTCAATCACCTCCCATTTTGAGGAGTCGATCATGATGGGTACGCGGGCAATATCGGGTTCGCCCGCAATCAGATTCAGAAAGCGCACCATCGCCGCTTCGGCGTCGAGCATCCCTTCATCCATGTTGATGTCGATGATCTGCGCGCCACTCTGTACCTGCTGCAGCGCCACCTCCAGCGCGTCGTTGTACTTCTCTTCTTTGATCAGCCGCTTAAATTTTGCTGAGCCGGTGACGTTGGTGCGCTCACCGACGTTAACAAACAGTGACTCTGGGGTGATGTTCAGCGGCTCCAGGCCGGAGAGGCGACAGGCCACCGGAATCACCGGCAAGGGACGTGGTGCGACGCCTTCAACCGCCGCGACCATGGCCGCAATATGTTGCGGCGTGGTGCCACAGCAGCCGCCAATAATGTTCAGGAAGCCCGAGGTGGCCCATTCACCAATCTGCTCCGCCATCAGCTCTGCATCGAGATCGTATTCGCCAAAGGCATTGGGCAGACCGGCGTTGGGATGGGCAGTCACATAGCCTTCAGCGATTCGCGACAGCTCCGCCACATACTGACGCAGCTCATCGGGGCCCAGCGCGCAGTTCAGGCCAAATGAGAGCGGTTCGGCATGACGCAGGGAGTTGTAAAAGGCTTCTGTGGTCTGGCCTGAGAGCGTCCGGCCGGAGGCGTCAGTGATGGTGCCGGAGATCATCAGCGGCAGCGTCACACCCATCGCTTCCATCTCGGTCTGCACCGCATAGACAGCTGCTTTAGCATTCAGCGTATCGAACACCGTTTCGATCATGATGAGGTCAGCACCGCCCTCCACCAGCGCGCGGGTCGATTCGCGATACGCCTCCACCAGTTGCGTAAAGGTGACGTTGCGGTAAGCAGGATCGTTGACGTCGGGTGAGATCGAGCAGGTGCGGTTGGTCGGGCCGAGCACACCCGCGACGTAGCGCGGACGATCCGGCGTTTTCGCCGTCCACGCATCGGCGCAGGCACGCGCCAGTCGGGCCGCTTCGAAATTGATCTCCGCCGATAAACTTTCCATCTGGTAATCCGCCATCGCAATCGACGTGGCGTTGAAGGTGTTGGTTTCGAGGATATCCGCACCGGCGGCCAGATAAGCGTCGTGGATCTCGCGGATCACATCGGGTTTACTCAGCACCAGCAGATCGTTATTACCTTTGAGATCGCAGGGCCAGTCAGCAAAACGACTGCCGCGATAATCTTCTTCCTCCAGCCGGTAGCTCTGGATCATGGTGCCCATGGCGCCATCCAACACCATAATGCGTTGTGCGAGCTGCTGATGTAGCGCGTCGATTTTAGTGCTCACTGTTGCCCCATTCACGTCAGTCTGCTGGCGGAAAACCCTGCTTTTCATTCTGGCACAAGCCTGTCAGGCGACAAAGTAACCTCTTCTGCAACAGGTTCTGATCACGGCTTCACAGGTCTGACCAGAAAACCAGCATTTGCAAACGGTGTGATTAAAACGAAAATGATTTCCACAATGCAAAAGGAGAGACAATGATGGCAACGCCCGTTCCCGTTAAGCGCGGCAAGAAACCCCGCGGCACCCCTGTCGCTGCACCTGCGGGCGGTCAGGTTCAATCGCTGACGCGCGGCCTGACGCTGCTTGAGCTGATTGCTGACTCACATGGCAGTGTGGCGCTGACCGAGCTGGCACAGCAGGCGGGCCTGCCTAACTCCACCACGCATCGCCTGCTCAGCACCATGCAACAGCAGGGTTTTGTCCGTCAGGTGGGCGATCTCGGCTTGTGGACAATCGGCGCGCACGCCTTTGTGGTCGGCAGCAGTTTCCTGCAAAGCCGCAATCTGCTGGCGCTGGTCCATCCGGTGCTGCGGAGCCTGATGGAGCAGTCCGGTGAAACGGTAAATCTGGCGGTGCTGGATCTCAGTGACCACCAGGCGGTGATCATTGATCAGGTACAGTGCACCCAGCTGATGCGGATGTCCGCGCCGATTGGCGGCAAACTGCCGATGCATGCGTCAGGCGCAGGCAAAGCGTTTCTGGCGCATCTGGGTGATGAACAGATTACCGCCCTGCTGCATCAGAAAGGATTGCATTACTACACGCCGAAGACCCTGATGTCGCCGCAGAGCCTGAAAGAGAATCTGGCGCAGGTGCGCAAAGCGGGCTTTTCGCTGGATGATGAAGAGCATGCACTCGGACTGCGCTGTGTCGCCGCGCCTATCTATGATGAACATGGCGAAGCGTTTGCCGCACTCTCCATCTCCGGCCCCATCGCCCGCATGACGGACGATCGCATTACGGAGTTAGGTGCGCTGGTCATCCGGGAAGCGCGTCAGGTTACGCTGGCGTACAGCGGTCGTTAACGGTGTCTGCCGCGTAGCAGACGCTGAAACGCTGCGTCTGCCGCCAGGCGATCACCTCTTCCACATGCCCCTGGGCGATGCGCTGCTGCTGCGCGCGCCACCAGCGGGCGTCGAATATCTCCGGATGCAGTTGCAGCAGTAAGGCGCCAGTCGCGGCTTCACTGCATAACGCATAGCGGAAGGTTTCCGGGAAGACATCATCCGGTCCGACGCTGTACCACGGCTCAGCGCTGAGTTCATCTTCCTCATAGCGCGCCGCGGGCACCTCGCGGAAGTTCAGCTCCTGCATCGGGCGAATCTCATCGTAATCGTAAAAAATCACGCGGCCATGGCGGGTTATGCCGAAGTTTTTGAACAGCATGTCGCCAGGAAAGATGTTGGCGGCTGCCAGCTGTTTAATCGCGTGGCCATACTCTTCAATGGCGTGTCGTTGCTCAGCGTCGCTGGCCTGCGCCAGGTAGAGGTTAAGCGGCTGCATACGACGCTCCAGCCACAGATGACGAATGATCAGGCGATCGCCTTCGATACAGAGCTTCTCTGCCACACAGGCGTGAAGTTCCGTCAGCAGCGCCGGTGAGATGCGCGACAGCGGCAACGCAAACTGCTCGAACGCCTGCGTATCCGCCATTCGTCCCACGCGATCGTGTTCTTTGACCTGCTGATAACAGGCGCGGACCTGCGCTTCCGTCACCTCTTTTTGCGGCGCGAATTGATCCTTTATCACCTTAAACACCCAGTCAAAGCCCGGCAGCGTGAAGACCAGCATCACCATGCCCCGCACGCCAGGCGCGATCTCGAAAGCGGTGTCACTCTCTGCCAGCGCCTGAAGATATTCGCGATAGCTTTCGGTTTTACCGTGCTTCTGGCAGCCAATCGCTATATAGCGTTCCGCCAGCGTTTTGCCGGGCAGAATCGGTTGCAGCCAGGCGACCAGCGCCGCAGGCACCGGGGCATACACCATGAAATAGGCGCGGGCAAAACCAAAGACAATGCTGGCGTCATTCACATCGGTCAGGCAGGTGTCGATCCACAGCTCGCCAGTTTCAGTGCGCTGTATCGGCAGCAGACAGGGAAAAATGCCTTCCGGCAGATGCAGGCGAGCCACCAGCCAGGCGGTTTTGTTGCGATAGAAGAGTTCACTGTTGACCTCCAGCCAGCCCTGATCCAGCCTCGGGAAATGCGACGCCAGGTGGCGGACAATCCAGCCGACATCGCGCGCCCGATTCTGCCATGGCAGCGTCAGCGGTAAATCTCCCAGCACCTGATTCACCAATGCCCGCCAGCCCCGCTCTGGCTGATAATGGCGCGATAACGGCCTCAAAGGTGTGACCGGTGCGGTCAGGGACTGAGAGCTGAAGATAAACAGCCGATCCGGCTGCAGGTCAGTATGTCCATGCAACCGGCAGTAAACCGAATTAAAGAAGCTTTCGGCAATTTCATGCCGGGGATAGCCAGGCAGCAGGCTTTGATAGTGATCCTTGACCCGCAGCCAGAAAATCTCATCCCAGCTGGCCGCGCCGTTCAGCACCCGCAGCTGATCGGCAACCAGACTGACGTGGTGATCATAGAGATGAATGCGGGCCTTCATGGCATGCTGCACCGCCTGCCATTCTGCCTGCTCGAACCGCTGCTGCGCCCCGGCGGTAATATCCAGAAAGCGGCCATACTGCGCATCAAAACCCTGCAGGATAGTGTGGGCGATCAGGGATTCACGTGGCGGCATAGTCAGCTCCGGTCAATGCCCGCCCGCGTGGTGCGGGCGGGGAATCCGTCATAGAAGAAGCGTCAGAACTGATGCTCTTCGGTCGAACCGGTGAGCGCGGTGACCGAAGACTTACCGCCCTGAATGATGTTGGTCACCTGATCGAAATAACCGGTGCCCACTTCCTGCTGATGTGACGAGAAGCTGTAACCCCGATCGCGGGCGGCGAACTCAGGCTGCTGCACCTTTTCCACGTAATGGCGCATCCCTTCTCCCTGGGCGTAGGCATGCGCCAGGTCGAACATGTTGAACCACATGCTGTGGATGCCCGCCAGCGTGATGAACTGAAAGCGATAGCCCATGTCGCTGAGCGCCTGCTGGAACTTCGCAATAGTGCGATCGTCGAGATTCTTCTTCCAGTTGAACGACGGTGAGCAGTTGTAGGCCAGCAGTTTGCCGGGAAAGCGCGCATGAATAGCCTCGGCAAAGCGCTGTGCCATTGCCAGATCCGGCGTCGAGGTTTCGCACCACAGGATGTCAGCATAAGGTGCATATGCCAGCCCGCGGCTGATCGCCTGTTCAATACCGGCATGGGTGCGAAAGAAGCCTTCTGCCGTCCGGTCGCCACGGATAAACGGACGATCGTATTCATCGCAGTCTGAGGTAATCAGGTCAGCGGCGTCGGCGTCTGTGCGGGCCAGCAGCACGGTGGGTACTCCCATTACATCCGCAGCCAGCCGTGCCGCCACCAGTTTCTGAATCGCTTCCTGAGTCGGTACCAGCACTTTGCCGCCCATGTGACCGCATTTTTTTACCGCCGCCAGTTGGTCTTCGAAGTGGACCGCAGCCGCGCCCGCCTGAATCATCGCCTTCATCAACTCATACGCATTGAGTACGCCGCCAAAACCGGCTTCCGCATCAGCAACAATCGGCAGGAAGAAATCGGTGTACCGGCTGTCACCCTTTTCAATGCCGCTGGACCACTGAATCTGGTCGGCGCGCTGGAAGGTCTGATTAATGCGGGTCACCACTTCCGGCACCGAGTTCACCGGGTAGAGCGACTGATCGGGATACATCTGCCCAGCCACGTTGGCATCTGCCGCGACCTGCCAGCCAGAAAGGTAAATCGCTTCGATGCCCGCTTTAGCCTGCTGCAGTGCCTGCCCGCCGCTAAGCGCACCCAGACTGTTGATGTACCCTTTCTTCGCCTCCCCGTTCAGCAGCGCCCATAATTTTTCCGCACCACGCTGGGCCAGCGTACAGGCGGGCAGGACCGAGCCGCGCAGATTAACGACCTCTGCTGCGCTGTAAGGGCGGGTAATGCCCTCCCAGCGTGCGGTCTGCCAGAGTTGTTCCAGTTGATCTGTCTGTTGAGTACGTGTCATGGCAATAGCTCCTCTGTTCAGGGGATCAGGCGGTAGCCTGGCAGGGTAAGAAAGGAAACCAGCTCGCGTTCGGTGGTGATCTGCGCCATCAGCTGTGCCGCGTCGTCATAGCGACCGGCGCTGAATTGGGCTTCGCCCAGCGCGTTTTGCAGCAGATGCAGCTCTTCATTCAGCCAGCGCAGAAACAGTTCAATCGTGACCTGCTGACCACTGTTCAGCATTTGCTGGTGACGAATCCATTGCCAGATTGAGGTGCGTGCGATCTCAGCAGTCGCGGCATCCTCCATCAGCCCGTCAATTGGCACACAGCCGTTGCCGCTAATCCACGCTTCAAGGTATTGCAGCGCGACGCGGATGTTGGCGCGCATTCCGGCTTCGGTGCGCTCACCCTGACAGGGCGCAAGTAACTGCTCCGCCGTGATAGGAGCATCCTCTTCACGCATAATATGCAGCTGGTTGGGTCGGTCGCCCAGCGCAGCATCGAAGACCGCCATAGCGGTGTCCGCCAGGCCCGGATGTGCAATCCAGGTGCCGTCATGCCCGTTGCCCGCCTCCCGCTCTTTATCTTCCGTTACGCGCTGCAGCACCCAGGCATTACGCGTCGGATCTTTAGCGGGGATCAGCGCAGACATCCCGCCCATCGCAAAAGCGCCCCGGTGATGACAGGTTTTAATCAGCAGGCGCGAGTAAGCATCCAGAAACGGCTGAGCCATGGTGACGGACTGGCGATCCGGCAATACGCGATCCGCATGCTGTTTCAGGGTTTTGATGTAGCTGAAGATGTAGTCCCAGCGGCCACAGTTGAGGCCCACAATGTGATCGCGCAGATTCCACAGGATCTCATCCATCTGAAACACGGCGGGTAAGGTTTCAATCAGGACGGTGGCCTTGATCGTGCCGCGTGGCAGATCGAACTGATCCTCACTAAAACTGAAGATCTCACGCCACCAGGCGATCTCCTGCCAGCTCTCTGTTTTCGGCAGATAGAAGTAAGGTCCGCTGCCTTTGGCCAGTAAGGGCCGGACGTTGTGAAAGAAATAGAGCGCAAAATCAAACAGCCCGCCCGGAATCGCCTCACCCTGCCAGCTGACATGTTTTTCTGACAGATGCAGGCCCCGAACCCGACACATCAGCACCGCTGGATTAGCGCCGATCTGATAAATTTTGCCTGTGTCGCTGGTGTAACGCAGCGTGCCCTGCACCGCCTCACGCAGGGTAAGCTGCCCGTCAATCAGCTTTGACCACTCCGGCGACAGCGAATCCTCAAAGTCGGCCATAAAAACTTTTACGTTTGCGTTCAGGGCATTAATGACCATTTTTCGCTCGGGTGGCCCCGTGATCTCGACCCGACGATCTTCTAAGTCTGCCGGAATGGGTTGAATACGCCACTCACTGGCTCTTATGGAAGCAGTTTCCATATCGAAGTCTGGCAGATAGCCCTGGTCATATTGCTGCTGACGCTGCTGGCGATCTGATAACAACACGTCGCGTTGCGGTGCAAAGCGCGCAACCAGCGCCTCTAAAAAAGAGACAGCCTCGGGCGTTAACAGCTGCTGCTCGGCATGGTTAAAGGGCTGGCTGAAAGAGAGGGTATGGCTGATCACTGAGTCTGTCATGCTGGCTTTCTCCTGTATTCAAAGGATCGAATGCAGCGGATCCACACGGTGTTTGTTTTATGAGCGACAGGATCAGAGCATAAGCATTTATTTTTCTAAATCAAAAACTATTTCCATTTATATAATTTAAGCACGGTATCCTCTTGTTTTATTTAAAATTAAAGTTTTATTTATTAAAGGAACGGGTTTCATTGCTGTTTTGCAGGCGAAAAAAAACCGTGTTGCCATCGGCTAACACGGTTCAGTTGATCGTCGGGTGGGACTATTCCAGCGTCGGATTCATACGGCGCAGATCGAACGGCGTGATCTGGTAAACATAGTAGTTGAGCCAGTTCGAGAACAGCAGATTGCCGTGACTTCGCCAGGTGGCGCGCGGTGGCAGTGCCGGATTATCCTGCGGGAAGTAGTTATACGGAACTTCCGGGCTTACTCCCGCTTCATAATCACGATGATACTCACCCGACAATGTCAGCGCGTCATACTCCGGATGGCCGGTCACAAACACCAGACGTTTGTCTTTACTCGCCATCAGATAGGCGCCGGTTTGTTCCGATTCAGCAAACAGCTCAAGATCGGTGTAATCCGTGATGAGCTGAGTAGGAAAATCAGCATAGCGTGAGTGTGGTGCGAGGAAATTATCATCAAAACCCCGGGTCAGTAACGCATGAGGATGCAGTATCTGATGCTCATAGACGCCGGAGAGTTTGTTATGCCGGGTTTGCTTGGGAATGCCATACAGAATATTAAGCGCAGCCTGCACGGCCCAGCAGACAAACAGGGTGGAGGTGACGTGCTCATTGGCCCAGTGCAGCACACGCTGAATCTGGGGCCAGTAGGCAACATCATTAAAATCGACCAGCCCGAGTGGGGCACCTGTCACGATTAAGCCATCATAGTTGTCGTGCTGGATATCTTCGAAATTGCAGTAGAAGTTGTTGAGGTGCTCAGTGGGCGTATTGCGTGACTCACGGCTGTCGATGCGCAGCAGCTGAATATCGATCTGTAAGGGCGAGTTGGAAAGCAGACGCAGAAACTGATTCTCCGTTTCGATCTTTTTCGGCATCAGATTCAGTATGAGCACTTTAAGCGGTCGGATCTCCTGAACACTGGCGCGCGACGATGTCATGACAAAGACATTTTCATCGCGCAAAAAATTCACTGCCGGTAATTCGTCGGGAACCCTGATTGGCATAGCCTGCTCACCTCTCGCAACCATATAAACGTTTAGACATCTGGATGCCCAACATTATAGTGATCAACAGAGATTGTCGAGGTTTCATGCAGAAAATGAAAATGTTTCAGCTTAAAGTGGCAAACAACAGACGTAAAAAAGCCCCGCACTTCCGTGCGGGGCTTCTTCACTTATATAATGCCTGGCAGTTCCCTACTCTCGCATGGGGAGGCCCCACACTACCATCGGCGCTACGGCGTTTCACTTCTGAGTTCGGCATGGGGTCAGGTGGGACCACCG
>Ga0209461_10000030_pt1 | contig 151205 bp, 143 predicted proteins | sample AgamicAsMarz_FD_187162 | JGI IMG/M metagenome (GOLD analysis project Ga0209461, IMG submission 187162) | Agave microbial communities from Guanajuato, Mexico - As.Ma.rz (SPAdes) (version 2) | ecosystem: Host-associated > Plants > Phyllosphere > Phylloplane/Leaf | place: Guanajuato, Mexico... | reverse complement strand
AATTTGCCTGGCGGCTTTAGCGCGGTGGTCCCACCTGACCCCATGCCGAACTCAGAAGTGAAACGCCGTAGCGCCGATGGTAGTGTGGGGTCTCCCCATGTGAGAGTAGGGAACTGCCAGGCATCAATTAGAAGAACCCCGTACCGAAAGGTGCGGGGTTTTTTGCTTTTGTTTTTCGCCCTCTCCTTGAAACTTTCTCACCTTTCGCTTGCAGACTCGACATTCAGCCTGTTTCTGGGTATCGTTAGCTGTCTGGATGTCTAAACGTTTATACGTATGCTGTGAGGATTTAAGGTTATGCCGATTCGGGTGCAGGACGAGCTACCAGCCGTCAATTTCTTACGTGAAGAAAACGTCTTCGTGATGACGGCTTCACGCGCGACAGGTCAGGAAATTCGCCCGCTGAAGGTGCTTATTCTCAATCTGATGCCTAAAAAGATCGAAACAGAGAATCAGTTTTTGCGCCTGCTTTCGAATTCCCCTCTTCAGGTGGATATCCAGCTGCTACGTATTGATGCCCGCGAGTCTCGGAACACTCCTTCTGAGCATCTTAATAACTTCTACTGTAACTTCGACGACATCCGTGATGACAATTACGATGGCCTGATTGTCACCGGCGCGCCGCTGGGCCTGGTAGAGTTTAATGATGTTGCCTACTGGCCTCAGATCAAACAGGTACTGGAGTGGGCAAAAGATCACGTCACCTCCACGCTGTTTGTCTGTTGGGCGGTACAGGCCGCACTGAACATCCTCTATGGAATTCCGAAGCAAACCCGCAACGATAAGCTTTCTGGCGTTTACGAGCATCATCTTCTCCATCCTCACGCGCTGCTGACGCGCGGTTTTGATGACTCTTTCCTGGCCCCGCATTCTCGCTATGCCGATTTCCCGGCCCAGCTGATCCGCGATTACACCGATCTGGAAATCCTGGCCGAAACGGAAGACGGCGATGCCTATCTGTTTGCCAGCAAAGACAAGCGTATTGCTTTTGTCACCGGTCATCCTGAGTACGATCCACACACTCTGGCTGCAGAATATTTCCGTGATGTCGAAGCGGGTCTTAATCCGGAAGTTCCCTACAATTATTTCCCTAAAGACGATCCGCAGAACACGCCAAGAGCATCCTGGCGAAGCCACGGAAATTTGCTGTTCACCAACTGGCTCAACTATTACGTCTACCAGATCACACCATACGATCTGCGCCACATGAATCCGACGCTGGAGTAATCTTCTGCGCTAAGGGATCCTAAAGCGTTTCAGCTATTCAGATAAGGCACCTTCGGGTGCCTTTTTTATTTCCGAAACTCAGCCCAACACTTAATTGATTTTTAAATGCATAGTAATCAAAGAGATAAATGCATTTAGAATTTAAAATGGAAATTGTTTTTGATTTTGGAAAAAATATAGATAGTCTTAATTCTGCTGAGCGAAAACTACCCAACGATCTTTCGCTCGCATTGGGGCGTGAATTTGGATCTTTGATGAGGAGCAGCGTGATGACTCAACAGGCAACAACGGCCGATGAACTGGCCTTTACTCAGCCTTATGGCGAGCAAGAACAGCAAGTTTTGACGGCAGAGGCGGTCGAATTCCTGAGCGAACTGGTGACACGCTTTACGCCACAGCGAAATAAGCTACTGGCCGCACGTATGCATCAGCAGCAGGAAATCGATAACGGTAAGTTGCCCGGGTTTATTTCGGAAACCGCTTCCATTAGACATGGTGAGTGGACAATTCGCGGTATCCCTGAAGATTTACAAGATCGTCGCGTCGAGATCACCGGCCCGGTAGAACGCAAAATGGTGATCAACGCTATGAATGCCAACGTAAAAGTCTTTATGGCGGATTTTGAAGACTCCCTTGCGCCGGACTGGAACAAAGTTATCGACGGGCAGATCAACCTGCGCGACGCCGTTAACGGCACTATCAGCTACACCAACGAGGCCGGTAAAATTTATCAGCTCAAACCGAACCCGGCCGTTCTGATCTGTCGCGTGCGTGGTCTCCATCTGCCAGAAAAACACGTTACGTGGCGTGGGGAAGCTATTCCGGGCAGCCTGTTTGATTTTGCGCTGTACTTCTTCCACAACTACAAAAGCCTGCTGGCTAAAGGCAGCGGTCCCTATTTTTATCTGCCAAAAACCCAGTCCTGGCAGGAAGCTGCCTGGTGGAGCGAAGTCTTCAGCTATGCCGAAGATCGCTTTAGCCTGCCGCGTGGCACCATCAAGGCCACGCTGTTGATTGAGACGCTGCCCGCGGTCTTCCAGATGCATGAAATCCTGCACGCGTTGCGCGACCATATTGTCGGCCTGAACTGCGGACGCTGGGATTACATCTTCAGCTACATCAAAACCCTGAAAAATCATGCCGATCGCGTGCTGCCGGATCGCCAGGTCGTGACCATGGATAAACCCTTCCTTAGCGCCTACTCGCGTCTGCTGATTAAAACCTGCCACAAGCGCGGTGCCTTCGCGATGGGCGGCATGGCGGCCTTTATCCCGAGTAAAGACGCTGAGCGCAACAATCAGGTGCTCAACAAGGTGAAAGCCGACAAAGAGCTTGAGGCCCGTAACGGTCACGACGGCACGTGGATTGCTCACCCGGGTCTGGCCGATACGGCGATGGAGGTCTTTAACCACGCACTCGGCGACAGCAAAAACCAGCTGTTTATCACCCGCGAAGACGATGCGCCAATCGCAGAAGAACAGCTCCTGGCGCCGTGTACGGGGGAACGCACCGAAGAGGGCATGCGCGCCAATATCCGCGTTGCGGTCCAGTACATCGAAGCGTGGATCTCCGGCAACGGCTGCGTGCCGATTTACGGCCTGATGGAAGACGCGGCAACGGCGGAGATCTCTCGTACCTCTATCTGGCAGTGGATCCATCACCAAAAAACGCTCAGCAACGGCAAGCCGGTGACCAAATCTCTGTTCCGTCAGATGTTGGCCGAAGAGATGCGTGTCATTCAGGACGAGCTTGGCGAGCACCGCTTCAGCAGCGGGCGTTTTACCGATGCTGCGCGCCTGATGGAGCAAATCACCACTTCAGATGACTTAATCGACTTCCTCACCCTGCCGGGCTACCGCTTCCTGGCGTAATTCACCACATAACAATATGGAGCATCTGCACATGAAAACCCGTACCCAACAGATTGAAGAATTACAGAAAGAGTGGACACAGCCGCGCTGGGAAGGCATTCGTCGTCCGTACAGCGCAGAGGAAGTGGTGAAATTACGCGGCTCGGTCAACCCGGAATGCACGCTGGCGCAGAACGGTGCGGCGAAAATGTGGAAGCTGCTGCACGGCGGTTCCAAAAAGGGCTATATCAACAGCCTCGGCGCATTGACGGGCGGACAGGCGCTGCAGCAGGCTAAGGCCGGGATTGAGGCTATCTATCTCTCCGGCTGGCAGGTCGCGGCGGATGCCAACCTGGCCTCCAGCATGTATCCGGACCAGTCGCTTTATCCGGCTAATTCCGTACCGTCGGTGGTGGATCGGATCAACAACACCTTCCGTCGTGCGGATCAGATCCAGTGGGCGGCCGGTATCGAACCTAACGATCCGCGCTTTACGGACTACTTCCTGCCGATCGTCGCGGATGCGGAAGCGGGCTTCGGCGGCGTGCTGAACGCATTTGAGCTGATGAAATCGATGATTGAGGCCGGTGCAGCGGCCGTTCATTTCGAAGATCAGCTGGCATCGGTGAAGAAGTGCGGACACATGGGCGGCAAGGTGCTGGTGCCGACTCAGGAAGCGATTCAGAAGCTGGTTGCCGCCCGTCTGGCTGCTGACGTGCTTGGCGTCCCAACGCTGGTGATTGCCCGCACCGATGCCGATGCGGCTGACCTGATCACCTCTGACTGCGACCCGTACGACAGCGAGTTCATCACCGGCGAGCGTACCAGCGAAGGCTTCTACCGCACCCATGCAGGCATTGAACAGGCGATCAGCCGTGGCCTGGCGTATGCGCCGTATGCAGACCTGGTCTGGTGTGAAACTTCAACGCCGGATCTGGCGCTGGCAAAACGCTTTGCCGACGCCATTCACGCGAAGTACCCGGGCAAGCTGCTGGCCTACAACTGCTCGCCGTCCTTCAACTGGCAGAAAAAGCTGGATGACAAAACCATCGCCAGCTTCCAGCAGCAGCTGTCCGACATGGGCTACAAATATCAGTTCATCACCCTGGCGGGTATTCACAGCATGTGGTTCAACATGTTCGATCTGGCGCATGCCTACGCGCAGGGTGAGGGCATGAAGCACTACGTTGAGAAAGTACAGCAGCCGGAATTTGCGGCGGGCAAAGACGGTTACACCTTCGTGTCGCACCAGCAGGAAGTGGGAACCGGCTACTTTGATAACGTGACGACCATTATTCAGGGTGGCTCCTCCTCCGTCACGGCATTAACGGGCTCAACCGAAGAAGCACAGTTCTAATCTTTTCCCCCTCTCCCTCCAGGGGAGAGGGTTGGGTGAGGGGGAATATATGTCGCGTGGCCTGGAATTATTGATTGCCCAAACCATTCTGCAAGGCTTCGACGCCCAGTATGGTCGTTTTCTCGAAGTGACCTCCGGCGCGCAGCAGCGCTTCGAGCATGCAGACTGGCATGCGGTTCAGCAGGCCATGAAGCAGCGTATCCATCTCTACGACCACCACGTGGGCCTGGTGGTGGAGCAGCTGCGCTGTATTACCGACGGTAAAAGTCCAGACGCGGAATTTTTGCTGCGTGTGAAGGAGCACTACACCCATCTATTACCCGACTACCCGCGCTTCGAAATTGCGGAGAGCTTTTTCAACTCCGTCTATTGCCGGTTATTTGACCACCGCTCGTTATCTCCCGAGCGGTTATTTATCTTCAGCTCCCAGCCGGAGCGTCGTTTTCGCACTATCCCACGACCGCTGGCGAAGGATTTCTTTCCCGATCGCGGATGGGAAAAACTACTCCATCGCGTTTTAACCGACTTACCGCTGCGTTTACCCTGGGAGAACAAAGCCCGGGATATCGGCTATATCCTCGCGCATCTCAATGAAGCCTTCGGCGAGGCGGTGCTCAGCCAAAGCCATCTGCAGGTTGCGAACGAGCTTTTCTACCGCAATAAAGCCGCCTGGCTGGTGGGAAAACTGGTGACGCCATCGGCCATTGTGCCGTTTCTGTTACCGATTCACCGTACCGACAACGGGGAACTGTTTGTCGATTCCTGCCTGACCACCAGCGCGGAGGCCAGCATCGTGTTTGGCTTCGCCCGCTCTTATTTCATGGTATACGCCCCGCTGCCTGCCGCACTGGTGGAGTGGCTGCGCGAGATCCTGCCGGGCAAAACCACTGCCGAACTGTATATGGCGATTGGCTGTCAGAAGCACGCCAAAACGGAAAGCTACCGGGAGTACCTGCAGTATGTCACTACCGCCGATGAGCAGTTTATCGAAGCGCCAGGCATTCGCGGTATGGTGATGCTGGTCTTTACGCTGCCGGGTTTCGACCGGGTCTTTAAGGTGATTAAAGACAGATTCGCGCCGCAGAAAGAGATGACCGCCGCCCACGTTCGCGCCTGCTATCAGCTGGTCAAAGAACACGATCGCGTCGGGCGGATGGCGGATACCCAGGAATTCGAAAACTTTGTGCTGGATAAACAGCAGATCGATCCAGCGCTCATGGCGCTTTTGATGCAGGAAGCGCCCGCGAAAATCACCGATCTTGGCGACAAAATTTCCATTAGCCATCTTTACATCGAGCGCCGCATGGTGCCGCTCAATATCTGGCTGGAGCAGTCCGACGGTCAGGCCTTAAAAGATGCTATTGAGGAATACGGCAACGCGATTCGTCAGCTTGCTGCCGCAAACATTTTCCCCGGCGACATGCTGTTTAAAAACTTTGGCGTCACCCGTCACGGGCGTGTGGTGTTCTACGATTACGACGAAATTTGCTACATGACCGAGGTGAATTTCCGCGACATCCCGCCGCCACGCTATCCGGAGGATGAGCTGTCCAGCGAGCCGTGGTACAGCGTCTCGCCGGGCGACGTGTTTCCCGAAGAGTTTCGACACTGGCTGTGTGCCGACCCGCGCATCGGGCCGCTATTCGAAGAGATGCATGCCGATCTGTTTCGCGCCAGCTACTGGCGCGGGCTGCAAACGCGGATCAAAAACGGGCACGTGGAAGATGTGTATGCATACCGCCGTAAGCAGCGGTTTTGCATCCGGTTTTCAGAGAGCATCATGTAGGCCGGGTAAGGCGAAGCCGCCACCCGGCAATGCACGTTTAACGAATCCCACCATACGCCAGCGTCACCTCTTTCGCCGCCTTAATCACCAGCGCGCCCAGCTCGGTTACGCGGTCGTCGGTCATGCGCGATATCGGCCCTGAGATGGAGATGGCCGCGAACGGCTCGCGGTGCTCGTCAAAAATACAGGACGCGAGGCAGCGCAGGCCCAGCGCATGTTCCTCGTCATCAAACGAATAGCCGCGCTTGCGGGTCAGCGCCAGATCTTCTTTCAGATGCACGGGCGACACCAGCGTGGCGTGGGTGTAGGCGTGCAGCCCTTTTCGGTGCAGCAGCCCCGTCACCTGCTCTTCGCTCAGCTGCGACAGAAACGCTTTACCCGCGCCGGAGGCGTGCATCGGCAGCTTGCCGCCAATCGGTGCCGACATGCGCATCAGCTGCGTGCACTGCACCTGGTCGATGATAATCGCCTGATGGTCGCCCTGGTCGAGCACCGCCAGGTTCACCGTCTCGCCGGACTCTTCCATCAGCTTGCGCAGAATAGGGTGGACAATCGCCAGCAGGTTGCGGCTCTGCAGGAAGCTGCTGCCGACGATAAACGCATGCGCGCCCACCGCCCAGTGCCCCAGCTCGCCCACCTGACGCACAAAGCCCAGCTGCTGCATGGTGGTGAGCAGGCGGTGCGTGGTGGAGTTCGGCAGGCCAGCCTGCTGGGCCAGCTCGGTCAGGGCCACGCTGCCGTGCGATTCGGCTATCCATTCCAGCAGCTTCAAACCGCGCGTCAGGGACTGAACCTGTCCGCCGGGTTGTGCGGCGGTGGTGGCAGCAGGTTTTCTGCCGCGTTTGGCGGGAACGGTCGCGACCATGACGATCTCCTTTTTCTGTATCGTGGAAATCATTTTCGTTTTATTTGGTGAATTTGCAACCGCTTTACTGACTGATCGGAGGAGTGATGGTGAACTTGTCTCATGTTACCGCCGAGTGACTTTTCCACCCTGCGAGATTATGCCAGTATGGAACGCAGCCTTTTGGCCTTGTTGAGCGTTGTCGGGAGCAAGTGTGAGCAGCAAAGTAGAGCAACTGCGTGCGCAGTTAAATGAACGAATTCTGGTGCTGGACGGCGGCATGGGCACCATGATCCAGGGCTATCGTCTGAGTGAAGACGATTTCCGCGGCGAACGCTTCGCCGACTGGCCATGTGACCTGAAGGGAAACAACGACCTGCTGGTGCTCAGCAAGCCGTCCGTCATTAAAGATATCCATAACGCCTACTTCGAGGCGGGGGCGGATATTGTTGAAACTAACACCTTCAACTCGACAACCATCGCCATGGCGGATTACCAGATGGAATCCCTGTCGGCGGAGATTAACTTTGAGGCGGCCAGGCTGGCCCGCGCCTGCGCCGATGAATGGACGGCCCGCACGCCGGACAGGCCGCGCTACGTTGCCGGGGTACTGGGCCCGACCAACCGCACCGCGTCGATTTCACCGGACGTCAACGACCCGGCGTTTCGTAATATCACCTTTGACCAGCTGGTGGCCGCGTACCGCGAGTCCACCAAAGCGCTGGTGGAAGGCGGTTCCGACCTCATCCTGATTGAAACCGTATTCGACACCCTCAACGCCAAAGCCGCGATTTACGCGGTGAAAGAGGAGTTCGAGGCGCTGGGCGTCGATCTGCCAATCATGATTTCCGGCACCATCACGGATGCTTCAGGCCGCACCCTGTCCGGCCAGACAACCGAAGCGTTTTATAACTCCCTGCGCCACGCCGAAGCGCTCTCCTTCGGCCTCAACTGTGCGCTGGGGCCCGACGAGCTGCGCCAGTACGTGCAGGAGCTTTCCCGTATCGCGGAATGCTACGTCACCGCCCACCCGAACGCCGGTCTGCCGAACGCGTTCGGCGAATACGATCTCGATGCCGACACCATGGCGGCGCAAATCCGCGAGTGGGCCGAGTCCGGCTTCCTGAACATCGTCGGCGGCTGCTGCGGCACCACGCCGGAGCATATCGCCGCCATGAGCCGTGCGGTGGCCGGGCTGCCGCCGCGCAGGCTGCCCGAGCTTCCCGTCGCCTGCCGTCTTGCCGGTCTTGAACCGTTGACCATCGGCGATGACAGCCTGTTTGTGAACGTCGGTGAGCGTACTAACGTCACCGGTTCGGCAAAGTTCAAACGGCTGATTAAAGAAGAGAAATACAACGAAGCGCTGGACGTCGCTCGCCAGCAGGTGGAAAGCGGCGCGCAGATAATCGATATCAACATGGATGAGGGGATGCTCGACGCCGAAGCGGCGATGGTGCGTTTCCTCAACCTCATTGCCGGCGAGCCGGACATCGCCCGCGTGCCGATCATGATCGACTCCTCCAAGTGGGAAGTCATCGAAAAAGGGCTGAAATGCATCCAGGGTAAAGGCATCGTCAACTCCATCTCGATGAAAGAGGGCGTGGAGATCTTTATCCACCACGCGAAGATGGTGCGCCGCTACGGTGCCGCCGTGGTGGTGATGGCCTTTGACGAAGTGGGCCAGGCGGATACCCGCGAGCGCAAAATTGAGATTTGCCGCCGCGCGTACAACATTCTGACCGAAGAGGTGGGCTTCCCGCCGGAAGACATCATCTTTGACCCGAACATTTTCGCTGTTGCTACCGGTATCGAAGAGCACAACAACTATGCCCAGGACTTTATCGGAGCCTGTGAAGACATCAAGCGCGAGCTGCCGCACGCGCTGATCTCCGGCGGCGTGTCTAACGTGTCGTTCTCGTTCCGCGGCAACGACCCGGTGCGTGAAGCCATTCACGCCGTGTTCCTCTATTACGCCATCCGTAACGGCATGGATATGGGGATCGTTAACGCCGGGCAGCTGGCGATTTACGACGACCTCCCGGCCGAGCTGCGCGATGGCGTTGAAGACGTCATTCTTAACCGCCGCGACGACGCCACCGAGCGCATGCTGGATCTGGCGGAGAAGTACCGCGGCAGCAAGTCGGATGAGGCGGTAAACGTTCAGCAGGCCGAGTGGCGCGCCTGGGACGTGAAAAAGCGTCTGGAGTACTCGCTGGTTAAAGGCATTACCGAATTTATTGAACTCGACACGGAAGAGGCCCGTCAGCAGGCCGCGCGTCCTATTGAAGTGATCGAAGGCCCGCTGATGGACGGCATGAACGTGGTGGGCGATCTGTTCGGCGAAGGCAAGATGTTCCTGCCGCAGGTGGTAAAATCCGCACGCGTGATGAAGCAGGCGGTGGCCTATCTGGAACCCTATATCGAAGCCAGCAAAGAGAAAGGCTCCACTAACGGGAAAATGGTGATCGCCACCGTAAAAGGTGACGTTCACGACATCGGCAAGAACATCGTCGGCGTGGTGCTGCAGTGCAATAACTACGAGATTATCGATCTTGGCGTGATGGTCCCTGCGGACAAAATCCTCAAGACCGCGCGCGAGGTGAATGCTGACCTGATTGGCCTTTCCGGGCTGATTACCCCGTCCCTGGACGAGATGGTCAACGTGGCGAAAGAGATGGAGCGTCAGGGCTTTACCATCCCGCTGTTGATTGGCGGAGCGACCACCTCGAAAGCGCACACGGCGGTGAAAATCGAGCAGAACTACAGCGGCCCGACGGTTTACGTGCAGAACGCGTCACGCACCGTGGGCGTCGTGTCCGCGCTGCTGTCCGACACCCAGCACGATGATTTTGTCGCGCGTACCCGTAAAGAGTACGAGACCGTACGCATACAGCACGCGCGTAAAAAACCGCGCACGCCGCCGGTCACCCTTCAGGCGGCGCGTGACAACGATCTGGCGTTTGACTGGTCGAGCTATACGCCGCCGGTCGCGCACCGCCTGGGCGTACAGGACGTAACCGCCAGCATCGAGACGCTGCGTAACTACATCGACTGGACGCCGTTCTTCATGACCTGGTCGCTGGCGGGCAAATATCCCCGCATCCTCGAAGATGAGGTGGTGGGTGAAGAGGCTAAGCGCCTGTTCAAGGATGCCAACGATATGCTCGACACGCTGAGCGCAGAGAAGGCCCTTAACCCGCGCGGCGTGGTGGGGCTCTTCCCGGCAAACCGCGTGGGCGATGACGTTGAAATTTATCGTGATGAAACCCGTACCCACGTGCTGGCCGTAAGCCGCCATCTGCGCCAGCAAACCGAGAAGGTGGGTTTTGCGAACTACTGCCTGGCCGATTTCGTTGCGCCGAAACTCTCGGGTAAAGCCGACTATATCGGCGCTTTTGCCGTCACCGGCGGTCTGGAAGAAGACGCGCTGGCGGAGGCGTACGAAGCACAGCACGACGACTACAACAAAATCATGATCAAAGCGCTTGCCGACCGCCTGGCGGAAGCCTTTGCTGAGTATCTGCACGAGCGCGTGCGCAAAGTACACTGGGGCTACGCGGCGAATGAAAACCTCAGCAATGAGGATCTGATCCGCGAAAACTACCAGGGCATTCGCCCGGCGCCGGGCTACCCGGCCTGCCCGGAGCACACCGAGAAAGGCACTATCTGGCAGCTGCTGGATGTGGAAGCGCATACCGGGATGAAGCTCACCGAGTCGTTCGCCATGTGGCCCGGGGCGTCCGTTTCCGGCTGGTACTTCAGCCATCCGGACAGCAAGTACTTTGCCGTGGCGCAGCTCCAGCGGGATCAGATCGAAGATTATGCGCTGCGCAAGGGCATGAGCGTGTCAGAAGTCGAACGATGGTTAGCACCCAATCTGGGCTACGACGCGGATTAAAAACACTTTTCCTTACAACAAACAGGGCGCTCACGGGGCGCCCTGTCTCTTTCTTACGTTTAAACCCTTATACTGGAAGAAGGTTATTGCCATTTTGCCCGGCGGCGCTGCGCAACAAGCCTCAGGAATACACATAACGATAAGGAGGAAAACCTTCCGTGCTGACCCTGTTACACCTGCTCTCTGCAGTGGCACTGCTGGTATGGGGCACCCATATTGTCCGTACCGGCGTTATGCGTGTGTTTGGCGCACGTTTACGTACCGTTCTCAGCAGCAGCGTAGAGAAGAAGCCGCTCGCGTTCTGCGCGGGCATCGGCGTTACGGCGCTGGTGCAAAGCAGCAACGCTACCACTATGCTCGTCACCTCTTTCGTGGCGCAGGATCTGGTCGCGCTCGCCCCGGCGCTGGTGATCGTTCTCGGCGCTGACGTAGGGACCGCGCTGATGGCGCGTATCCTGACCTTCGACCTCTCCTGGCTGTCGCCGCTGCTGATTTTTATCGGCGTCATCTTCTTCCTCGGCCGCAAGCAGACTCGCGCCGGGCAGCTTGGCCGCGTGGGCATTGGCCTCGGCCTCATCCTGCTGGCGCTTGAGCTCATTGTGCAGGCGGTCACGCCTATCACCCAGGCCAACGGCGTGCAGGTCATTTTTGCCTCGCTGACCGGCGACATCATGCTGGATGCGCTGATCGGGGCGGTGTTTGCTATCGTCAGCTACTCCAGCCTGGCGGCGGTCCTGCTGACGGCGACTTTAACCGCCGCGGGGGCGATCTCCTTCCCGGTGGCGCTGTGCCTGGTGATCGGTGCCAACCTCGGCTCTGGCCTACTGGCGATGCTCAACAACAGCGCCGCCAATGCAGCCGCCCGCCGCGTGGCGCTGGGCAGCCTGCTGTTTAAGCTGGTGGGCAGCCTGATTATTCTGCCGTTCGTTCACCCGCTGGCGAACCTGATGGACAATCTCCCGCTGCCGAAGGCGGAGCTGGTGATCTATTTCCACGTCTTCTACAACCTGGTGCGCTGTCTGGCGATGGTGCCGTTTGCCGCGCCGATGGCCCGCTTCTGCGAACGCCTCATCCGCGATGAACCGGAGCTGGATGCGCGACTCAAGCCTAAGCATCTGGACACCTCGGTGCTGGATACCCCCGCGCTGGCCATCGCCAATGCCGCGCGTGAAACGCTGCGCATGGGCGATGCGATGGAAACCATGCTCGAAGGGCTGCAGAAGGTGATGCACGGCGAGCCGCGCGAAGAGAAAGAGCTGCGCAGGCTGGCGGACGACATCAATGTGCTATACACCGCCATCAAGCTTTATCTGGCGCGTATTCCGCAGGACGAGCTGGCGGAAGAGGAGTCGCGCCGCTGGGCGGAAATCATCGAGATGTCGCTCAACCTTGAGCAGGCGTCGGATATCGTTGAACGTATGGGCAGCGAGATCGCCGACAAATCCTTGGCCGCGCGTCGTGCGTTCTCGGGAGAAGGGCTGAAGGAGCTGGAAGCGCTGCACGAACAGCTGGTCAGCAACCTGAAGCTGGCGATGTCGGTTTTCTTCTCAAGCGACGTGCCGAGCGCGCGCCGCCTGCGTCGTAACAAACATCGTTTCCGCATCCTCAACCGCCGCTACTCGCATGCGCACGTAGAGCGTTTGCACCAGCAGAACGTGCAGAGTATCGAAACCAGCTCCCTGCACCTGGGGCTGCTGGGGGACATGAAGCGCCTTAACTCCTTGTTCTGCGCGGTGGCCTATAGCGTGATGGAGCAGCCGGATGAAGACGACGAGCGGGACGAGTATTAATCTCTGAAAGCGCCTCGCAAAACCGTTTGGCGAGGCGTGACGCGCGATAAATTGCCATTTACTCTTCAAGCCTTACATTTTTAAGGGAATAGAAAATGCTCGTTTATTACGCTACACTTCGCCAATTCATGCGCATTCCGATGGGGGTTATCATGCGCACTGCGCACAAGATTAAAAAATCAGTCAATGTGTCGTTAGCACCAGACATTCTTGAGGAGGCGCGACGGCTTAAACTTAACCTCTCTGCTGTCCTCACGGCTGCGCTGCAAGAGCAGTTTCGCGCGCATCAACGCGCAGAGTGGTTAGAAGAAAACAAAGCGTCTATCGAGGCCATTAACCAGTGGGTTGACGAAAACGGTTCTTTTGGTGACTTTCAGAGGTCGTTCTGATGGAGCAATATTTTGCTTATGAGAATGAAGGTCATGGAAAATCTGCCTATCCCTGGCTCATCAACATGCAGCATCCCGTCGCTAATGTGATGAAGCATGTCCTGGTCGCCCCTGCGGTTGAACTTAGCCGCCTTGGAGGCATTCAGCCGCCAGCGAAAGTGTGCCCTGTTGTTGAGATTGCAGGTAAGCCCTGCGCGGTCATGATGCACATGATGGCAGGCATATCGCCAAAAGAGTTAGGTGAACGTGTTGCCGATCTTACGCACAACCGGGCTTCATTGCGTGATGCCCTCGATTTTTTAATGAACGGTTACTAACACTTTTTTGTCAGCCGCAAGGTAAGGTATATTTCGCCTCTACAGGAGAAATTATGCTGCCAACTCAATCAACCCGATTAAACAAATACATTAGCGAGAGCGGGATCTGCTCACGTCGCGAGGCTGACCGTTACATTGAACAAGGTAACGTGTTTCTTAACGGCAAACGCGCCACCATCGGCGATCAGGTAGTGCCTGGCGATGTGGTAAAAGTGAATGGTCAGCTCATCGAACCGCGTGATGCTGAAGACCTGGTGTTTATCGCGTTGAACAAACCGGTTGGCATTGTCAGCACCACGGAAGACGGCGAACGGGACAACATCGTTGATTTCGTGAACCACAGCAGCCGCATTTTCCCGATTGGCCGTCTGGATAAAGACTCTCAGGGGCTGATTTTCCTCACCAACCACGGCGACCTGGTCAACAAAATCCTGCGTGCCGGTAACGACCACGAGAAAGAGTACATCGTTACGGTGAACAAGCCGGTGACGGACGAATTTATCCGGGGCATGGGCGCAGGCGTGCCGATCCTGGGAACCGTCACGAAGAAGTGTAAGGTCAAGAAAGAGGCGCCGTTCGCGTTCCGCATAACGCTGGTGCAGGGCTTAAACCGCCAGATCCGCCGCATGTGCGAGCACTTCGGCTATGATGTGACGAAGCTGGAACGTACCCGCATCATGAACGTCAGCCTGTCGGGCATCCCGCTGGGCGAGTGGCGTGATTTAACCGGCGACGAGCTGATTGAGCTGTTCAAGCTTATCGAGGACTCGTCCTCAGAAGCGAAGCCGAAGGCTAAAGCGAAACCCAAAGCCCAGGCGATCAAGCGCCCGGTGGTGAAGGCGCCGCAGGCGGAGGAGAAGGGGCGAGGCAAGCCGGCTAACGGAAAACGCTTTGCCCAGCCAGGCCGCAAAAAGAAAGGGCGCTGATTAGCGCCTTCCACGGGTAGAGGTTGTGGCTGACCAGGAAAAGGTCGCCTCGGCATCCGGTTTATAGGCCTGCTGCTTCTTAAGCTTGCGGGCTTTCTTCGCCTCGGCGTCGCGCTGAGCCATCAGTTTGTCGATGTACTCTTTTTTCACCTGGTTGGTTTCGGCGTTCGTCAGCGTGCGGCCGTGTGCAATGCGGGCGCGGTCGAGAAGCGTTTTAAGTTCGCGCTGCTCGGCTTCCGTCATGTCTTTCTGGGTCAATCGTGGTGTAGCCATTGCTGAAGCCTCCTGATGGGGAGGCTCCAGTGTAAAGCAAGCGCGGCAAATTAACCCTGTTTCACCGCATCTTTTTTCGGTTGTTCATCAATCGGTTTTCCGGACCAGTAGCCCGCCAGCAGCGAGCCGGACAGGTTATGCCAGACGGAGAACAGCGCGCCCGGCAGTGCCGCCAGCGGCGAGAAGTAGATTTTACCGAGCGCCGCCGCGAGGCCAGAGTTCTGCATACCCACCTCGATTGCCAGCGTGCGGCAGGTAGATTCGTCAAAGCCAAACAGCTTCCCGCCCCAGTAGCCGCCCAGCAGGCCAATGGTGTTATGCAGTACCACCGCGATGATGACGACAAAGCCCACGGAGGCAATGTGCGATGCGGAACCCGCCACCACGGCGCTGATGATTGCCAGAATACAGACCATCGAAAACGCCGGCAGGTAAGGCTCGACGGCCTTCACCACGCGTGGGAAGAGATGATGAATAACCAGACCCAGCGCAATCGGGATCACCACGATTTGCAGAATGCTCAGCAGCATGCCCATTACGTCCACCTGAATATGCGCATCCACGTACAGACGCGTTAACAGCGGCGTGGCAACCACGCCCACCAGCGTGGAAACGGACGAGATGGTGACGGAGAGCGCCACGTCGCCTTTTGCCAGATAGATCATCACGTTGGATGCCGTGCCGCTGGCGACGCTGCCCACCAGCACCATCCCGGCGGAGAGATCCGGCGGCATCTTAAAGGCCATTGCCAGCAGCCACGCCGCGAGCGGCATCACCAGATAGTGCAGAAAAATCCCTGCCGCGACGGGCGCAGGGCGAGACAGCACGCGTTTAAAGTCGTCGATCTTCAGGTGTACGCCCATGCCGAGCATGATCAGCATCAGCAGCGTGGTCACCCACGGCCCGATGCCGGTGAAGGTGGTGGGGGTGTAATACGCGAGTACAGAGAGCAGCAGCGCCCATAGCGGGAACAGCCGGGTGATGGCCGATAACATAGGTATTCCTTGCGATTGTGTTGTGTTGTTTAGTTATGAAAAAGCCGGGTCTGTGCCCGGCTTATAGATATTGTTTATCGTGCTAACGAATTTTATTCAAACAAATTCTGATGAAGTTTCTGCACCACCTGCTCGGCCTGATCGGCCGGGACCAGGAAGCAGAGGTTGTAGCTGGACGCGCCGTAGCAAATCATGCGGATGCTGAACGGGTCGAGAACGCCGAAGACCTCTTTGCCTACGCCGCAGGCGCGGGACAGTTTGTTGCCAATGATGGCAACCAGCGCCAGATCTTCTTCCACCTCAACGCGGCACAGCTCAGACAGCTCAATCAGCAGCGACTGGGTCAGCAGGGTATCACCCTTGGAGGTTGAGCCTGTCGTATCCAGCGTCAGCGCAATGCTCACTTCTGACGTGGTGATCAGGTCTACGGAAATATTGTGGCGCGCAAGGATCCCAAACACTTCTGCCAGGAACCCGCGGGAGTGCAGCATATTATGGCTGTGCAGCGTGACCAGCGTCTGCTTGCGACGCAGCGCCAGGGCGCGGAACAGCGGCGGGCTTTCGGTTCGCTTACACACCATTGTGCCGCCTGCTTTCGGCTCTTTGCTGGAGCCAACGAAGACCGGAATATCGCTGCGCACGGCGGGAAGCAGGGTTGCCGGATGCAGCACTTTCGCGCCAAAGGTGGCCATCTCCGCCGCTTCTTCAAAGGCGATCACATCAATACGTTTCGCCGTGGAGACCACGCGAGGGTCGGTGGTGTAAATGCCCGGCACGTCCGTCCAGATATCGACGCGCGTGGCGTGCAGCGCTTCGCCCAGCAGGGCAGCGGTGTAGTCACTGCCGCCGCGGCCAAGCGTTGTGGTGCGGCCTTTGGCTTCGCTACCAATAAAGCCTTGGGTGATCACAATGCTCTCTTCCAGGCGCGGTGCCAGCTGCTGGCCGGTCAGCTCTGCCAGAGCCTCAACGTCCGGTTCGGCACGGCCAAAACGATCGCTGGTGCGCATTACTTTGCGCACGTCAAACCACTGCGCCGGAATGTTACGCTCGCGCATAATCTCAACGAACAGCAGGGTCGACATCAGCTCACCGTGGCTGACCAGTTCATCCGTCAGGGCGGTGGAGTTTGCCAGAGAGGCGGCTTCTGCCAGGGTGGTGATATTTTCCAGCAGACGTTCTATTTCCTCGCGGATCACGTTTGGATTCTGTAAACACTCAAGGATGTCGAACTGAATTTTGCGCAGCGCGTCCAGCTTCACGAAACGTTCTGTCGCTTCAAGTCCTTCAGACAGAGAAACCAGCAGGTTCGTCACGCCAGCGGATGCAGAAAGCACCACCAGGCGGGTATTCGGATCGGCCAGCACCACATCGGCGCTGCGGTTCATGGCAGCGTAATCTGCCACACTGGTGCCGCCAAACTTGGCGACCACAAAACTCGTCATAACAACCTCGTGTCAGGAAATGAATAAGCGACCATGGCACAAGAATGAAATGAAAACAGGTGCAGGCGCGAAATACGGCCCTATAAATAAAATGCGGGGGAGGTCCTGTCAATGCTGGGATTATGCGGATTTTTCATGGGGGGGTAGCCCTGAGAAACAGGACTTATAACAGGCCCATATTTTATGCTCCTTTTTAGCCTGTTTTGGGCGACATTTCGCCGCCGCAGGAGGCCTCGCCAGCAGCTATACTTTTCGGGTCTTTTCACCTGCGTTTGATGCAGACCAGGGCAATGGCATAAAAACCATCACAATTTTTATTTGCAGGCGCTACAATCGACCGCAGTCACAATTCTCAAATCAGAAGAGTATTGCTAATGAAAAACATCAACCCAACGCAGACCGCTGCATGGCAGGCACTACAGAAACATTTTGATGAAATGAAAGACGTCACCATCGCGGATCTGTTCGCGAAAGATGCCGATCGTTTCACTAAATTCTCCGCGACCTTCGATGACCTGATGCTGGTGGATTTCTCCAAAAACCGCATTACTGAAGAGACGCTGGCAAAACTGCAGGATCTGGCGAAAGAGACTGAGCTTGCCGACGCCATCAAGTCCATGTTCTCCGGTGAGAAGATCAACCGCACCGAAGACCGTGCCGTGCTGCACGTGGCGCTGCGTAACCGTAGCAATACGCCAATCATCGTTGACGGCAAAGACGTGATGCCGGAAGTGAACGCGGTGCTGGAAAAGATGAAAACCTTCTCTGAAGCGATCATCTCCGGCAGCTGGAAAGGTTACACCGGCAAAGCGATCACCGACGTGGTGAACATCGGTATCGGCGGCTCTGACCTCGGCCCGTTCATGGTGACCGAAGCGCTGCGCCCGTACAAAAACCACCTGAACATGCACTTTGTGTCTAACGTCGATGGGACCCACATCGCCGAAGTGCTGAAGAACGTGAACCCGGAAACCACGCTGTTCCTCGTGGCGTCTAAAACCTTCACTACCCAGGAAACCATGACCAACGCCCACAGCGCGCGCGACTGGTTCCTGAAAACCGCTGGCGACAACAAGCACGTGGCGAAGCACTTCGCGGCGCTGTCTACCAACGGTAAGGCGGTGGGCGAGTTCGGTATCGACACCGCGAACATGTTCGAGTTCTGGGACTGGGTTGGCGGCCGCTACTCGCTGTGGTCTGCGATTGGCCTGTCCATCATCCTCTCCGTGGGCTTTGACAACTTCGTTGAGCTGCTCTCCGGCGCGCACGCGATGGATAAACACTTCTCCACCACCGCGCCTGAGAAAAACCTGCCGGTGCTGCTGGCGCTGATCGGTATCTGGTACAACAACTTCTTCGGCGCTGAAACCGAAGCTATCCTGCCGTACGACCAGTACATGCACCGCTTTGCCGCCTATTTCCAGCAGGGCAACATGGAATCCAACGGTAAGTACGTTGACCGTAACGGCAACGCGGTGGACTACCAGACTGGCCCAATTATCTGGGGTGAGCCAGGCACCAACGGCCAGCACGCGTTCTACCAGCTGATTCACCAGGGCACCAAAATGGTACCGTGCGATTTCATCGCGCCGGCTATCACGCACAACGCATTGTCCGATCACCATCCGAAGCTGCTGTCTAACTTCTTCGCGCAGACCGAAGCGCTGGCGTTCGGTAAATCCCGCGAAGTGGTTGAGCAGGAATACCGTGACCAGGGTAAAGATCCGGCCACGCTGGACCACGTTGTGCCGTTCAAAGTGTTCGAAGGCAACCGTCCAACCAACTCCATCCTGCTGCGCGAAATCACGCCGTTCAGCCTGGGCGCGCTGATCGCCCTGTACGAGCACAAGATCTTCACTCAGGGCGCCATCCTGAACATCTTCACCTTTGACCAGTGGGGCGTTGAGCTGGGCAAACAGCTGGCTAACCGCATTCTGCCAGAGCTGGGTGACGATAAAGCTATCGACAGCCACGACAGCTCTACAAACGGTTTGATTAATCGTTATAAAGCATGGCGTGCGTAATTAATATGTCATGAACAATGCCGGCGATATGCCGGCATTTTTTTATCGGATAATTCCTGATGTCTGTTAGTTAACTCAAATTCCCGTCATGAGTTTAATCTGAAAAATACGGTTAACCCGTTAATCACTGCGGTTTATTTTAGGAATATACGGATAAGGTATTTATTAAGTGTTAATTATATCTATCTGATTTTTATTGATTATATATTTATTTTTTTATTCTTACATTTCAATTTTATCCATTAGTCTGAAAACCTCCTCCCTATTTACCCGTACGGCAATCCCTCTGCTTTAGTTGTGTATACTCGATTCCGCCTGAAATTCTTTTTGGGCAAATCTCCATTCATTCATTGAAGGGAAATTGTTATGAAGAAAGTACTGTATGGCATTTTTGCCATATCTGCGCTTGCGGCGTCGTCTGTTTATGCAGCTCCGGTTCAGGTCGGGGAAGCGGCAGGTTCGGCAGCTACGTCTGCGTCTGCGGGGAGTTCTACCGCGGCCAGCACCAGCACCGTAAGTTCAGCCGTGGGTGTCGCGCTGGCGGCAACCGGTGGCGGTGATGGCTCCAATACCGGAACCACGACCACCACGACGACCAGCACCCAGTAATTCCGGGTGTTTTAATCATAACCACACTTCGGTGTGGTTATTTCGCCCCTTCGGAGAAGAGTCGTGAAGCGACCTGCAATCATCCTGATTTGCCTGCTGTTGCAGGCGTGCTCAGCCACCACCAAAGGGCTGGGAAATTCCCTGTGGGACAGTATGTTCGGCACGCCGGGCGTGCATCTGACCGATGACGAACTGCAAAACATGCCGTATGCCAGCCAGTACATGCAGCTAAACGATGGGCCGCAGCTGTTTGTGGTGCTCGCTTTCGATGAAAACGGGCAGCAGAAATGGGTGACGCAGGATCAGGCCACCATCGTGACGCAGCATAGCCGTATTGTGAAAACGCTGCTCGGCGGGGACAACCTGCTTGAGGTGAACAATCTCGCCGAAGACCCGCTCATTAAACCGAATCAGATCGCCGACGGCGCAAGCTGGACGCGCACGCTGGGCTGGACCGAGCACAAGCAGGTTCGCTACGCCACGGCGCGTTCCACCTTCCGCTGGGATGGCACAGACAGCGTCCGCGTCGGCAGTGACGAAACGCAGGTTCGCGTGCTGGATGAAGAGATCGTGACCGACCAGGCCACCTGGCACAACCGCTACTGGGTGGATGAAGAAGGCCAGATACGCCAGTCCTTACAGTATCTCGGCGCGGGTTTCTTCCCGGTGAAAACCACTCTGATCAAGGCGGCGAAATCATGAACAGGCTCATCCACGTTGCGCTGCTCGCCAGCCTGGCCACTCCGCTGGCATGGTCGGCAGGAACGGTGAAGGTCTACACGCCGGACAGTGAAAAACCGAAAACCTTAACCGATGCCGGGCATCTTCTCGATCTCGTTGGACAGCCAAGGCTGGCTAACAGCTGGTGGCCGGGGGCGGTTATCAGCGAGCGCCAGGCAACGGTCGTGGCGGAACAACAACACCTTGCCCTGCTGGCACGCCTGACGGGTCTGGCGGATCGGGAAGACGGCGACGATGCCGCAGCTATCAACAGCGTTCGCCAGCAGCTCCAGGCGCTGAAGGTAACAGGCCGCCAGAAGGTGAACCTTGATCCAGATGAAGTACGCGTCGTGGAAAACGGCAACCCGGCGCTGGAAGGGGACTACACGCTCTGGCTTCCGGTGAAGCCGACAACCATCATCGTGATGGGGCTCATCAGCAGCCCGGGCGAAAAGCCCTTTACCCCCGGTCGGGATGTGGCGAGCTATCTCGACGAACAGAGCTTGCTCAGCGGCGCGGATAACAGCTACGCCTGGATTGTTTATCCAGACGGGCACACGCAAAAGGCGCCCGTTGCGTACTGGAATAAGCGCCATATCGAACCCATGCCCGGCAGCATCATTTTTGTCGGCTTTGCCGACCATTTCTGGACGAAGGCTTATGACGGGCTGAACGCCGATATCCTTCATTCCCTGACGCAGCGGATCCCGGATTAATGAAAAAAACCTATCTCTACAGCATGCTGGCGCTGTGCGTCAGTGCCGCCTGCCATGCAGAAACCTATCCGGCGCCGATTGGCCCATCGCAATCAGACTTTGGCGGCGTCGGTTTGCTGCAAACCCCTACCGCACGCATGGCGCGAGAGGGGGAGATCAGCCTCAACTATCGTGATAACGATCAGTACCGCTACTACTCCGCCTCCGTACAGCTTTTCCCGTGGCTCGAAACCACGCTGCGCTATACCGACGTGCGTACCAAACAGTACAGCAGCGTCGATGCCTTCTCCGGCGATCAGACCTATAAGGACAAAGCCTTCGACGTCAAACTGCGTCTGTGGGAAGAGAGCTACTGGATGCCGCAGGTATCCGTTGGCGCGAAGGATATTGGCGGTACGGGCCTGTTTGACGCGGAATACGTTGTGGCCAGCAAAGCCTGGGGACCGTTCGACTTCTCGCTCGGTCTGGGCTGGGGCTATCTCGGCACCAGCGGTAACGTGAAAAACCCGTTCTGTTCCTACAGCGACAAATACTGCTACCGCGATAACAGCTACAAGAAAGCGGGCTCCATTAACGGCGACCAGATGTTCCACGGCCCGGCCTCGCTGTTTGGCGGCGTCGAATACCAAACGCCGTGGCAGCCGCTGCGCCTGAAGCTCGAGTATGAAGGGAATGACTACTCGCAGGACTTCGCCGGCAAGATTGAGCAAAAGAGCAAGTTTAACGTCGGCGCCATTTACCGCGTCACCGATTGGGCCGACGTTAACCTCAGCTACGAGCGCGGCAACACCGTGATGTTTGGCTTCACGCTGCGCACCAACTTTAACGATATGCGCCCGCGCTACAACGACAACGCGCGGCCAAAATACCAGCCGGAGCCGCAGGATGCGATTATCCAGCACTCCGTTGTCGCCAATCAGCTGACGCTGCTGAAGTACAACGCCGGCCTGGCCGATCCAAAAATTCAGACCAGGGGCGATACGCTGTACGTTACCGGCGAGCAGGTGAAATACCGCGACTCCCGCGAAGGGATCGAGCGCGCCAATCGGATCGTCATGAACGATCTGCCGGAGGGGATCCGCACGATCCGCGTGACGGAGAACCGCCTTGACCTGCCGCAGGTGACCACGGAAACGGACGTCGCCAGCCTTAAGCGCCACCTGGAAGGCGAACCGCTCGGACATGAAACCGAGCTGGTGCAAAAGCGTATGGAACCGGTCGTGCCAGACACCACCGAGCAGGGCTGGTATATCGATAAATCGCGCTTTGATTTCCATATCGATCCGGTGCTTAACCAGTCCGTTGGCGGGCCTGAAAACTTCTATATGTATCAGCTGGGCGTGATGGCGACGGCGGATCTGTGGGTCACAGACCACCTGCTGACCACCGGCAGCCTGTTCGGCAACATCGCCAATAACTACGACAAGTTCAACTATACCAACCCGCCTAACGACTCGAAGCTGCCTCGCGTGCGTACCCGCGTGCGTGAATACGTGCAGAACAACGCCTACGTGAATAACCTGCAGGCCAACTACTTCCAGTACTTCGGCAACGGTTTTTACGGCCAGGTGTACGGCGGCTATCTTGAAACCATGTACGGTGGGGCGGGGGCTGAGGTGCTGTACCGCCCCGTCGACAGCAACTGGGCGTTTGGGATTGACGCCAACTACGTGAAACAGCGTGACTGGCGCAGCGCGCAGGACATGATGAAGTTCACCGACTACAGCGTCAAAACCGGCCATCTGACCGCCTACTGGACGCCGTCATTCGCGCAGGACGTGCTGGTAAAAGCCAGCGTTGGCCAGTATCTGGCGGGCGATAAGGGCGGCACGCTGGATATCTCCAAACACTTCGACAGCGGCGTGGTGGTGGGCGGCTATGCCACCATCACCAACGTCTCGCCGGACGAATATGGGGAAGGGGACTTCACCAAAGGCGTATACGTATCGATTCCGCTGGATCTGTTCTCGTCTGGCCCAACCCGCAGCCGTGCGGCGATTGGCTGGACGCCGCTGACGCGCGACGGCGGCCAGCAGCTTGGGCGTAAGTTCCAGCTGTATGACATGACCAGCGATAAGAATATTAACTTCCGCTGATGCCCCTCACCCTAACCCTCTCCCCAAAGGGGAGAGGGGATCGCTCGGCGCTATCTTTTCCCCCTCGCCCCTTTGGGGAGAGGGCCGGGGTGAGGGGAATCCTCTCCATTGCGCAAAACATAAACAAAAAATATAGATCCCCGTCACATTTTTGCGTTATACAGGAACCTCGCCCTGGAGAATGAGGTGCTGTATGACATCCCTGACTCGCCCGCGCGTTGAGTTTATCTCAACGATCCTCCAGACCGTGCTCAACCTCGGTCTGCTGAGCCTTGGCCTGATACTGGTCGTCTTTCTCGGTAAAGAGACGGTGCATCTGGCGGATGTGCTGTTCGCCCCTGAGCAAACCAGCAAATACGCGCTGGTGGAAGGCCTGGTGGTTTACTTTCTCTACTTTGAATTTATTGCCCTGATTGTGAAGTACTTTCAGTCCGGCTTTCACTTCCCGCTGCGCTATTTTGTCTACATTGGGATCACCGCCATCGTGCGGCTGATCATCGTCGATCATAAATCTCCCCTCGACGTGCTGATCTACTCGGCGGCGATCCTGCTGCTGGTGATCACCCTCTGGCTGTGCAACTCGAAGCGGCTGAAGCGCGAATAAAAAAAGGGCGCTCCGAGGAGCGCCTAACAACAGTCACAAGTTGGGTTAATACGGTACGTCTAAAGTTGAGGGTTGCAGTGGCATAACAAATGAAACTTAACCTTTCACACCGCCCGCCGTCAGGCCGTTGACCAGCCAGCGCTGGGCCAGCAGGAACACCAGAGTAATCGGGATGGCGGAGAGTACGGCCGCCGCGGCAAAGTCGCCCCACAGGTAGTTTTGCGGGTTGAGGTATTGCTGCATGCCCACGGCCAGCGTGTAGCTGTTCACGTCGCGCAGTAACAGAGAGGCGACCGGCACCTCGGTAATGGCGGCGATAAACGACAGGATAAAGACCACCGCGAGGATAGGCACCGAGAGCGGCAGCAATACCAGGCGGAATGCCTGCCACGGTGTTGCGCCATCCAGTGCCGCTGCTTCTTCCAGCGAGCTATCAATAGTTTCGAAATAGCCTTTAATGGTCCATACATGCAGTGCGATACCGCCAAGATAGGCGAAGATCACGCCGCCGTGTGTGTTCAGACCGATGAACGGGACGTATTGGCCCAGACGGTCAAACAGGGCATACAGCGCCACCAGCGACAGTACCGCCGGGAACATCTGGAAAATCAGCATCCCTTTCAGCAGCGTCGCTTTGCCCGGGAAGCGCATACGGGCGAAGGCATAAGCGCAGGTGGTGGAAAGCGCCACGATGCCGATCGCGGTGATGGTCGCGACTTTCACCGAGTTCCACAGCCACAGCAGCACCGGGAACGGCGGCGGCGTGACGCGGCCATCGGCATGTTCAACGCTGAAGCCCAGCGCGAGCTTCCAGTGCTCCCAGGAGATTTCGTCCGGGATCAGGCTCCCGGTCGCGAAGTTGCCCGAGCGCAGGGAGATGGCGATAACCATCAGCAGCGGGAACATAATCGCCGCAATAAAAATCAGCAGGCCTAAGTGCGTCGCCAGGAGGCGCAGCTTCTGTGATTTGGGTTGGACCATAGACATAATCAGTGCCCTCCTTAGTCAAATTTCATACGTGTGGCTTTCAGGTTCACAATCGCCAGGGCGCCTACCAGCAGGAAGATCAGGGTGGCAATCGCCGCAGCCAGGCCGAAGTCCTGACCGCCGCCGCCCTCGAAGGCGATGCGGTAGGTATAGCTCACGAGTAGGTCGGTATAGCCCGCCGGCGTGGTAGTGCCGAGACGGTCCGGGCCGCCGTTGGTCAACAGCTGAATCAGCACGAAGTTGTTAAAGTTAAAGGCGAAGCTGGCAATCATCAGCGGCGTCAGCGGCTTAATAAGCAGCGGCAGCGTAATCTTGAAGAAGTTCTGGAACGGGCCTGCGCCGTCCATTGCCGAGGCTTCGTACAGATCGTCCGGAATAGCTTTCAGCAGGCCCATGCACAGGATCATCATGTACGGATAACCGAGCCAGGTGTTGACGATGATAATCATCGAGCGGGCGGTGGTCGGGTCGCTGAACCAGGCCGGTTTGATACCGAACAGCGCGCTCAGCATCATGTTGATTTCACCGAAGCTCTGGTTGAACAGCCCTTTGAAAATCAGAATCGAGATAAACGACGGTACGGCGTACGGCAGGATCAGCAGCACGCGATAAATGGCTTTGCCTTTGAGGGACTCCCACTGGACGAGACAGGCGAGCACCATGCCCACGGCTACTGTGAGGATCACGGTCACAACGGAGAAGACCACCGTCCAGACGAAGATGGCAAAGAACGGTTTCTGGATCCCTTCATCGGTAAATACGCGGGTGAAGTTATCCCAGCCGATGGTAACGGTATAGCCCGGGCTGAGTTGGTCATCACCCCAGCTGCCGTCGGCAGTAATGGACTGATAGAAACCAATATCGTTGTTCGGACGGTACTTCACGCCGCTCTGGTTGTTGGTCAGCGTGCCGTCATCGGCAAGAGCGTACAGCGGCTGGGTACCGGAGAACTGGCGCAGCGAGCTCATGGTCACTTTGCTTTCGTCTGGCAGCACGGCGGTAAGCTGAGTCAACGCCTGACGGTTTTGGGTAATGATACGCAGGTTGGCACGTTCTCCTTCCGGCAGGGCCGCAGCCTCTTTTAAGACCAGCTTTTGCTCGCCACCAAATTTGAACGCGTCGGAGATATAGTTTTTGCCGCTCTCTCCGTCAGTGAGTGCTAACCTCCACTCATTGCCCGCAGGATACAAGCCGAAGTTGAAGGTTTTACCCGCCTGATAAGAGCGGTCCAGAAGTACCTGCGTTGCGCGTTCCTGTGCGAGCTGGTTAGTGCTGCTGTAGTTGGTGAACGCAATCGCGATGGTACAAATCAGCGGGAACAGGACAAACAGCCCCATCCCGGCAACGCCCGGGTAGACATAGCGCCAGGCGTAGGCTTTACGGTTAGCGAAAATATACAGGCCAGCAGAGCTTAAAATCAGCGTCATGATGGCGAACAGGTACTCCCCTTGTACGTACATTAAAACAACAAGGTAACCCACCAGCAGACACAGCAGACCTATCGCTGACCACTTCAGCGCGTCACTTTGCCACCAGTGCTTCTTTTTAATGACATCCATGGGGTTCTTCCTCTACAACGGTGGAAACTTATCGTCAGGTGGCGCTGCGCTTACCTGACCTACGGATCGTGCCGTAGTCGTAGGGCGGGTAAGCGCACGCGCCACCCGCCGTTTTTCAGACTTACTTAGTAATACGGCCCTGAGCATCTTTCAGCGCGGCATCGACAGTCTGACGACCGCTTGCAGCGTTGATAACCGCAGTACGGGTGGCGTACCAGAACGCGGCCATCTGTGGGATGTTCGGCATGATTTCGCCTTTCTGGGCGTTATCCATGGTGGCCGCGATGCGTGGGTCTTTCGCCAGCTGATCCTGGAAGGATTTCAGCGCAACGGCACCCAGCGGCTTGTCCTTGTTCACTTCATCCAGACCCTGATCGGTCAGCAGGTAGTTTTCCAGGAACTCTTTTGCGAGCTCTTTGTTCGGGCTGGCGGCGTTAATGCCCGCGCTCAGCACGCCAACGAACGGTTTAGACGGCTTGCCGTTAAAGGTAGGCAGCAGCGTCACGCCGTAGTTGATTTTGCTCTTGTCGATGTTGGTCCAGGCCCACGGACCGTTGATGGTCATCGCGGTTTCGCCTTTGTTGAACGCCGCTTCCGCGATGGAGTAGTCGGTATCCGCGTTCATGTGTTTGTTCTTAATCAGGTCAACCAGGAAGGTCAGGCCCGCTTTCGCGCCAGCGTTGTCCACGCCCACGTCTTTCACGTCATACTTGCCGTTTTCAAACTTGAACGCGTAGCCGCCGTCGGCAGCAATCAGCGGCCAGGTGAAGTACGGTTCCTGCAGGTTGAACATCAGGGCTGATTTGCCTTTCGCCTTCAGCTCTTTATCCAGGGCTGGGATCTCTTCCCAGGTCTTCGGCGGGTTTGGTACCAGGTCTTTGTTGTAAATGAGTGACAGCGCTTCAACGGCGATTGGGTAAGCGATCAGCTTGCCGTTATAGCGAACGGCGTCCCAGGTGAACGGGAAGAGCTTGTCCTGGAAGGCTTTGTCTGGCGTCACTTCAGCCAGCAGGCCAGACTGCGCGTAGCCGCCGAAACGGTCGTGCGCCCAGAAGATGATATCCGGGCCATCACCGGTTGCCGCGACCTGCGGGAATTTCTCTTCCAGCTTGTCCGGGTGTTCGACGGTGACTTTGATACCTGTATCTTTCTCGAATTTTTTACCCACTTCGGCCAGGCCGTTATAGCCCTTGTCGCCGTTAATCCAGATAACCAGCTTACCTTCTTCAATTTTGGCGAGAGCCGGTGCGGAAATCATCATTGCTGCCAGGGCGGACAATGCGAAAACGCGTGCGCCAGTCTTGATCTTCATATCTGCCATCCTTTTTGGTGATGTGCTCGTGGATACATGAGGTGGTTCAACGTGACTCAGTCTCCTTATTTGACATCCTCTTTCCATCCTCCCAGCCCCTACGCCCCACCCCCTGTTTATGTGATCCCGGTTGCATAAATTTAAGTTATGAGTGCTGGCGCACATAAAACCCCACCGAATTTTGCAGGTGGCTTCACGATTTTCACCTTCGCCCCCCAGCCGCGGTCGCAGAGCCCGTTCTCTCATCCTCCCACCTCCTCCCCCATTAAAAAGCTGGGGGGTGGAGGATTCACGAAAGTAATGGATACCCCATAGTGAACTTATCTTGAATGTTTCTGTCGGTGACAGGTTGTAACGAAGGGAGAAGGGCATGGCGAGCGTACAGCTGCGTAATGTAACGAAAGCCTGGGGCGACGTAGTGGTGTCAAAAGACATCAATCTGGACATCACTGAAGGGGAATTCGTGGTGTTTGTTGGCCCATCTGGCTGTGGTAAATCTACTCTGCTGCGTATGATTGCCGGTCTTGAAACCATCACCAGCGGTGATTTATTCATTGGTGATACCCGCATGAACGACATTCCGCCTGCCGAACGTGGCGTCGGCATGGTGTTCCAGTCTTATGCGCTTTATCCCCACCTGTCCGTTGCTGAGAATATGTCCTTTGGCCTGAAGCTGGCCGGTGCGAAGAAAGAGGTGATTAACCAACGCGTCACTCAGGTGGCGGAAGTGTTACAGCTGGCTCACCTGCTGGAGCGTAAACCCAAAGCGCTTTCCGGTGGTCAGCGTCAGCGCGTGGCAATTGGCCGTACGCTGGTGGCGGAACCGCGCGTGTTCCTGCTCGATGAACCCCTTTCTAACCTGGACGCCGCCCTGCGCGTTCAGATGCGTATTGAAATCTCCCGTCTGCACAAGCGTCTTGGCCGCACGATGATTTACGTCACCCACGATCAGGTTGAAGCGATGACGCTGGCCGACAAGATTGTGGTGCTGGATGCCGGCCGCGTGGCGCAGGTGGGTAAACCGCTGGAGCTGTATCACTACCCGGCAGACCGCTTTGTTGCGGGCTTTATTGGCTCGCCAAAGATGAACTTCCTGCCCGTCAAAGTGACCGCGACAGCCATTGAACAGGTACAGGTGGAGCTGCCAAACCGTCAGCAGATTTGGCTGCCGGTCGACAGCGCCAACGTACAGGTCGGGGCAAACATGTCCCTGGGTATTCGTCCTGAACATCTACTGCCTAGCCACATCGCGGATGTGACGCTGGAAGGTATCGTTCAGGTCGTCGAACAGCTTGGTCACGAAACACAGATTCATATCCAGATCCCCGCCATCCGTCAGAACCTGGTTTACCGCCAGAATGACGTGGTGTTGGTAGAAGAGGGTGCCACATTCGCTATCGGTTTGCCGCCAGAGCGCTGTCATCTGTTCCGTGAGGATGGCACTGCATGTCGTCGGCTGCACAAAGAGCCAGGCGTTTAAGCAATCCCAAAAGAAGACACGAAGCCGACAGGTGAAGTGTTCAAAGAAAAGCAATGATCTCAGGAGATAGAATAATGATTACTCTGCGCAAACAAGTCCCACTGGCAATCGCCATTGCGGCAGGCATCCTGTCTGCCCAGGCGGGTGCCGTGGACTTTAAAGGTTATGCTCGTTCCGGCATTGGCTGGACCGGGAGTGGCGGTGAGCAACAATGTTTCCAGGCAACAGGTGCACAAAGTAAATACCGTCTCGGTAACGAATGTGAAACCTACGCCGAGCTGAAACTGGGACAGGAAGTGTGGAAAGAAGGCGACAAAAGCTTCTATTTCGACACCAACGTAGCGTATTCCGTTTCTCAGCAGAATGACTGGGAATCCACCAGCCCGGCCTTCCGTGAAGCTAACGTGCAGGGTAAAAATCTGATTGAATGGCTGCCAGGCTCCACCATCTGGGCCGGTAAGCGCTTCTATCAGCGTCATGACGTCCACATGATCGACTTCTACTACTGGGATATTTCTGGTCCTGGTGCGGGTATCGAAAACATCGATCTGGGCTTCGGTAAACTGTCTCTGGCAGCAACCCGTTCCTCTGAAGCGGGTGGTTCTGCCACGTTTGCCGATCGTGATGCGAACGGCGACCGTATTTACGACAACGTCGTGCCAAACGATGTCTTCGACGTCCGTTTAGCCGGTCTGGAAACTAACCCAGGCGGTACGCTGGAGCTGGGTGTTGACTATGGTCACACCAACATTCCTGACGACTACTACCTGCAGCCAGGCGCTTCAAAAGATGGCTGGTTGTTCACCGCTGAACACACTCAGAGCATGTTAAAAGGCTTCAACAAGTTCGTTCTGCAGTATGGTACGGACTCTATGACCTCTAACGGCAAAGGTATCCCACAAGGTGGTAGCGTTGATAACGACGGTTCCATGTGGCGCGTACTGGACCACGGTGCAATTACCCTGGCAGACAGTTGGGACCTGATGTATGTCGGTATGTACCAGAACATCGATCGTGACAACAACAACGGTACCGAGTGGTGGACTGTAGGCGTTCGTCCTATGTACAAATGGACGCCAATCATGAGCACCTTGCTGGAAGTGGGCTACGACAACGTCAAATCACAGAAAACTGACGAGAAAAACAGCCAGTACAAGATCACTCTGGCACAGCAATGGCAGGCTGGCGACAGCATCTGGTCTCGTCCTGCTATCCGTGTCTTCGCAACCTACGCGAAGTGGGATGAGAAATGGGGCTATGCAAACAACGGCGATACCGGCTACACCTCTGGCGTAGCGTATAGCGACACGTCCGCGAAAACCTTCAGCCGCGGCGACTCCGATGAGTGGACCTTCGGTGCCCAGATGGAAATCTGGTGGTAATACGATAGACCTGACGTAATGACCTAAAAAGAGGGGCGCAAGCCCCTCTCTCCTTAGGGTGCTGCGCGCTATTGCCTGGCCACCGCAGTGCTCACGCTATCAGAGGTAATAACAATGAAAATGAAGAAAAGTCTCGTCGCGCTGTGCCTCTCTGCGGGGCTGCTGGCTAGTGCTCCGGCCATCACCTTTGCAGACGTCAATTTCGTGCCACAAAATACCAGCGCTGCGCCGTCTATTCCGGCCGCGGCGCTTCAGCAACTGACCTGGACGCCGGTAGATCAATCTAAAACTCAATCAACCCAGCTTTCCACGGGCGGCCAACAGCTGAACGTTCCGGGAATAACCGGCCCGGTTGCCGCCTACAGCGTCCCGGCGAATATCGGCGAACTGACCTTGACGCTCACCAGCGAAGTGGATAAGCAAACCAGCGTCTTTGCGCCGAACGTGCTGATTCTGGACCAAAACCTGACGCCATCGGCTTTCTTCCCGAGCAGCTACTTTAGCTATCAGGAACCGGGCGTAATGAGCGCTGACCGCCTGCAGGGCGTCATGCGCCTGACGCCAGCGTTAGGGCAGCAGAAGATTTATGTTCTGGTCTTCACCACTGAGAAAGATTTGCAGCAGACGACAAAGCTGGTTGATCCCGCTAAAGCCTACGCCAAAGGCACGGGAAACTCCGTTCCGGATATTCCAGACCCGCTTGCCCGTCATACCACCAATGGTCTGGTTAAGCTGAAAGTTTCAACCAACAGTGCCTCCAGCGTACTGGTTGGCCCACTGTTTGGCTCTTCTGGCCCGGGCCCTGTTACCGTGGGTAACACAGCGGCACCGGCCTACGCCGCCCCAGTTGCTACGGCAGCTGCACCTGCAGCCATTGCAGCTCCAGCCCCGGCGAAGCCGTCCGAACCTGTATTGAACGATACCGAAACCTATTTCAACAACGCCATTAAGCAGGCCGTGAAGCGCGGCGACGTCGACAAAGCGCTGAAACTGCTTGATGAAGCCGAGCGTTTAGGTTCAACCACTGCCCGTTCCACCTTTATCAGCAGTGTAAAAGGCAAGGGGTGACCGTCTCCCCACAGTGCTGATTTGTTCGTTTTAGTGCGCCCGAGTGGGCGCACTTTTTTTTGTGCCGCCGCGCTGTTGCGCCATTGTTGCGATAGTGATCGCTAAATAGCGTTTGGCCGCCCTAAATCCTCTTTTCTGCGATACAATGCCATTACGTTATGTATCGGAGAGTCTGGCATGTCACACCCTGCGCTAACGCAACTGCGTGCGCTGCGCTATTTTGACCAAATACCCGCGCTTGACCCGGAGCAACTGGACTGGTTGCTGCTGGAAGATTCCATGACGAAACGTTTTGAGCAACAGGGCAAAACGGTCACGGTGACGATGATTCAGGAAGGGTTTGTCTCTGCCGCTGACATCGCCAGTGAACTGCCGCTGTTACCGCAAGAAGAACGCTACTGGCTGCGTGAAATTTTACTGTGTGCTGACGGTGAGCCGTGGCTTGCCGGGCGTACGGTCGTGCCCGAATCCACCCTGTCCGGGCCGGAACTGGCGCTGCAGCGCCTCGGAAAAACGCCGCTGGGGCGGTATCTGTTCACGTCGTCTGAACTTACCCGTGATTTTATTGAAATTGGTCGCGATGCCGACCTGTGGGGGCGCCGTTCCCGCCTGCGCCTGAGCGGCAAGCCGTTAATTCTGACGGAGCTTTTTTTGCCGGCATCGCCGTTGTACTAAGAGGAAGAAAAAATGGAGTGGAGTCTTACGCAGAACAAGCTGCTGGCCTATCACCGCTTAATGCGTACTGATAAACCCATTGGGGCATTGCTGCTGCTGTGGCCAACCTTATGGGCGCTGTGGGTGGCGACCCCGGGTCTACCGCCCCTGTGGATCCTCGCGGTATTTGTGGCGGGCGTCTGGCTGATGCGCGCGGCGGGCTGCGTGGTCAATGATTATGCCGACCGGAAATTCGACGGGCACGTAAAACGTACCGCCAACCGCCCTCTGCCCAGCGGGCAAGTCACGGAGAAAGAAGCCCGCAGCCTGTTCATCGTGCTGGTATTGCTCTCCTTCCTGCTGGTGTTAACGCTCAACACCATGACTATCATGCTGTCCGTCGCCGCGCTGGCGCTGGCCTGGGTCTACCCCTTCATGAAGCGGTATACGCATCTGCCGCAGGTGGTGCTGGGGGCTGCGTTCGGCTGGTCGATTCCGATGGCGTTTGCAGCAGTTAGCGAGTCTGTCCCGCTCAGCTGCTGGCTGATGTTCCTGGCTAATATTCTCTGGGCCGTGGCCTACGATACGCAGTACGCCATGGTTGACCGTGACGACGACCTGAAGATTGGCATCAAGTCGACGGCGATCCTGTTTGGTCGTCAGGACAAGCTGATTATCGGCATTTTGCAGGTCGCAGTGCTAGCGTTGATGCTGGCGATTGGCCGCCTGAACGGGCTGAACTGGGAGTTTTACTGGTCAGTGCTGGTGGCGGGGCTGCTGTTTGCGTATCAGCAGAAGCTGATTGCGAAACGCGAGCGTGAAGCCTGCTTTAAAGCGTTTTTGAATAATAACTACGTTGGCCTGGTGCTGTTTTTAGGGCTGGCGATGAGTTACTTTTCATAAAAAAACGGCAGCCGAATGGCTGCCGTTTTGTTTTCTCCCTCTCCCCGTCGGAGAGGGCCGGGATGAAGGCATCAAGCCGCTGACGACATCACTCGTCCTGCGTCGCGCTCTCAATCGTCAAACGCACGTCCGAGGTAATCAGCTCGGCCAGCATCTGATAAATCTTCAGCGTCTCTTCCGGCTCGGCATCACCCGTATCACTGATAAACCCTTCGTCACGCAGCGTCAGAACCAGTGAGCTGAACACCGCTTTGTCGAAGAACTCCGGCGCGTTAATGCCGTGCAGAACAGACAGGCGCTGTGCCAGCGTCCGGCTCTCTTTTTCCAGCGTACCGCGGTTGATGGACGGATTCGCACTCAGCAGCCAGAAGGTAATAGCGTAGCGCTGCAGCGTTTCACGCGCACCGGCTGCCAGCAGCTGCAGGGTGCGGGAGCGTGACGGATTGATGAGTAGCTCGTCATTGTTCAGCGTAATCAGCCCCTGACGACGCATCTCTTCCGTCATTTTATCCAGCTCAACCGCCAGCTCATCCTTACTCCAGCGAAGGAATAGCTCTGCTTTCAGCATCGGGTAGATGGCCTCGAGATGGCGCAGCAGTTCCTGACGTGAAATACGGCGATGCTGGGTAATAATGGCCGCCATCAGCGACGGCAGCATCAGCATGTGCGTGATGTTGTTACGATAGTACGTCATCAGCACGGCCTGCTCGCGAGGCAGAATGATGATGTCGCCGATAGTGTCTTTCTCGACTTCGAACTTGTTCATCTGCAGCGCGTGATCGATAAGCTCGCTGGCGGTCGCAGAAGGCGCAGTTGAATCAACCGAATACGGTACGTTGCGCATAATGTCCAGGTAGCAGTCGATCTGCTCGGTCAGCTGCTCGCGGGTCAGCGAACGCTGGCGGGAGGCCAACAGCGCGGTACAGCACAGGTTCATGGCGTTGGCCGCACCGGCGTTGTTAATTCGCACCATCAGCTCAGCGGCAATGCCGTTGACCGTTGGCGTCAGCCAGGCCGGACGCACCGCTTCGATAGGATCGATAGACTCACGCCACTCCGGGACATGGTTGTTCAGGTACGTCATCAGCGGCATGGGTTCGCCAAAGTTTACGTAGCCCTGACCAAGGTTGCGCAGCTTGCTCAGCCCGCGCAGCATCTGCGGCAGGCTCTCTTTCTCTTTAGTCGCACCGCGCAGCTCTTTCGCGTAGGTGCCCACTTCCATCACGTGCTCATAGCCAATATAGATAGGGACCAGCGTAATCGGACGCGTACCGCCGCGCAGCATGGCCTGGATGGTCATCGACAGCGTGCCGGTCTTCGGATCGAGCAGACGGCCGGTACGGGAACGGCCCCCCTCCACGAAGTACTCAACGGAATATCCACGGCTGAACAGCTCGCCCAGATATTCACGGAATACGGTGGAATAGAGCTTGTTGCCCTTGAAGGTTCGACGAATAAAGAACGCACCCAGGCGGCGGAAAATCGGGCCCGCTGGCCAGAAGTTCAGGTTGATACCCGCCGCAATGTGCGGAGGTACCAGGCCCTGGTGGTAAAGCACGTAGGAGAGCAGCAGATAGTCCATGTGGCTGCGGTGGCAGGGCACATACACAATCTCGTGGCCGTCATGCGCCAGCTGGCGCACGCGCTCGGCGTTATGGACGTTAATCCCCTGATAGAGACGGTTCCAGGTAAAACTCAGGATACGATCGGACAGACGAATCATCTCGTAGGAGAAGTTCGCGGCGATCTCTTCCATCAGCGCAATGGCGTTCTGCTGTGCTTTCTCGTGGGAAATCTTTTTACTGCGCGCTTCGTCTTCAACCGCGCGAGCGATCGCTTTGGAGGCCAGCAGTTTGTTGAACAGATCCTGACGCGCCGGAAGGCGTGGCCCTACGGCCGCCAGGCGCTGGCGTGCGAAGTGCATACGCGCCACGCGCGCCAGTTTTTGCGCAATAATCTTATCGGTTCCGTGCTCGTCCGCCATGCGGCGAAGGGAGACGGAAGGGGAGAAGCGCACAAAGCTGTCGCGCCCAAGCCAGGAGACCGCGAAGAATTTCTGGATGCCGTTAAGCATGCGCAGCGGTGGATTCTCTTCACCCTTTTCGCGGCCCGGACGGCGGCCAAACATGACGGAAACCGGCACCATCTGCACATCCAGGTCAGGATTGCTGCGGTGCAGGTCGAGGTAGTCATGGAACAGCTTGATGGACTCTTCTTTCGGCGTGTAATAGGTGAACACGCGCGGCCCGCCGTGGATAAACACGTAGCGTGGCAACAGCGTGCCATCGACTTCCAGCGGTTCAAGCGGGTCGGGTAAATCATGCGCCAGACACTGGGCGCGAAGCGTCAACAGGTCTGCCTTAGAGTTATAAGGCAAAACGTACATAATAGGGCGCGACGTATCGAGCCCTAATTCCAGCGCGGGTTCTGCTGGGATAGACTTACTTTTTACCAGGACGCTTAATGGTAAATTAAGTAATTTGTAGTAAATTCGTGGCCAGCCGGACATAAACGATGTAAAGCCTCTGGTTAATAATGCAATTGCTGCGCAAGGATAACAGAAAGCGCGCAAAATTTCTGTTGTTACCCGTCATACTTCGGCTACAGCGAAACGCGCTGCTGCTAGAGTTACTGACGCTATTTCCAATAAAAGGTTCTATTAATGGCCAATAATACCACTGGGTTTACTCGAATCATCAAAGCTGCCGGCTATTCATGGAAAGGTTTCCGAGCCGCATGGGTCAATGAAGCCGCATTTCGCCAGGAGGGCGTTGCCGCTATCGTCGCGGTTATCATCGCCTGTTTCCTTGATGTTGATGCTATTACCCGCGTACTGCTCATCGGTTCCGTACTTCTGGTGATGATAGTGGAAATTCTTAATAGCGCTATTGAGGCCGTTGTGGATCGCATTGGCTCGGATTTCCATGAGCTCTCAGGCCGCGCGAAAGACATGGGGTCTGCCGCTGTGTTGCTGGCGATTATCACTGCGGCTATTACCTGGGTCACGCTGCTTTGGTCGCATTTCCGATGAGCCTCGTAGAATAATTAAGTCCCTGGTTTTTTGTGCAGTTTTTGGTTCCAAATTCGCCTTTGACTGTATATACTCACAGCATAACTGTATATACACCCAGGGGGCGGAATGAAAGCGTTAACGACCAGGCAGCAAGAGGTGTTTGATCTCATCCGGGATCACATCAGCCAGACGGGTATGCCACCCACGCGTGCGGAAATCGCACAGCGTCTGGGCTTCCGTTCTCCAAATGCTGCTGAAGAACACCTTAAAGCGCTGGCGCGTAAAGGCGTGATTGAGATTGTTTCTGGTGCTTCACGCGGCATCCGCCTGCTGGTGGAAGAAGAAACGGGCATCCCGCTAATTGGCCGTGTTGCCGCAGGTGAACCCCTGCTGGCACAGCAGCATATCGAAGGACACTATCAGGTCGATCCTGGCATGTTCAAACCGAGTGCGGATTTCTTGCTGCGCGTCAGCGGAATGTCCATGAAAGACATCGGTATTCTCGATGGCGATCTGCTGGCGGTACATAAAACGCAGGATGTGCGTAATGGCCAGGTGGTAGTGGCGCGCATTGATGACGAAGTGACCGTTAAGCGCCTGAAAAAGCAGGGCAATACGGTACAGCTTCTGCCAGAAAACAACGAATTCTCACCTATCGTGGTGGATCTCCGTGAACAGAGCTTCTCCATTGAAGGTCTGGCAGTGGGTGTTATCCGCAACGGTGAATGGCTGTAATCTCTTCCTGACAGGCTGCGGGTCTCCGCAGCCTGATTGACTTTCCGCTCCCGGTATTTTTCATGTCACTGCTGACGGCTTCTGATAAGGCACTGTGGCGTCTTGCGCTGCCGATGATTTTCTCCAATATCACCGTTCCCCTATTGGGGCTGGTGGATACGGCGGTCATTGGTCATCTGGATTCACCCGTTTATCTGGGCGGCGTAGCGATTGGCGCAACGGCAACCAGCTTCCTCTTTATGCTGCTGCTCTTTTTGCGTATGAGCACCACAGGCCTGACGGCACAGGCGTATGGCGCCAAAGACCCTCTGCGCCTGGCGCGGGCGCTGGTTCAGCCGCTCATTCTCGCGCTCGGCGCAGGCGCCTTAATCGTATTGCTGCGTACGCCGCTGATCGATCTGGCGCTCCATATTGTGGGCGGCAGCGAGGCGGTACTTGAGCAGGCGCGGCGCTTCCTCGAAATCCGCTGGCTCAGCGCACCCGCCTCACTGGCAAACCTGGTCCTGCTGGGCTGGCTGTTGGGCGTTCAGTATGCCCGCGCGCCGGTTATCCTGCTGGTAGTGGGAAACCTTCTGAACATCGTGCTCGACCTCTGGCTGGTGATGGGCCTGCACATGAACGTGCGGGGCGCGGCGCTGGCGACGGCCATTGCGGAATATGGCACGTTTGTCATCGGCCTGTGGATGGTCTGGCGCGTGCTGGCCATGCGCGGCATCTCCCTTGCGATGCTGAAAACCGCATGGCGCGGCAACATCCGCAAGCTGCTGGCGCTTAACCGTGACATCATGCTGCGCTCGCTCCTGCTTCAGCTCTGTTTCGGGGCGTTGACGGTCTTTGGCGCCCGTCTTGGGCCTGAGATCGTTGCGGTCAATGCGGTACTGATGACGCTGCTTACCTTCACGGCTTACGCGCTTGATGGCTTCGCCTATGCCGTTGAGGCGCACTCCGGGCAGGCCTACGGGGCGCGACAACGCGGTCAGCTGCAGGAGGTCTGGCAGGCTGCCTGCCGTCAGGCAGGTCTTGTTGCGCTGGCTTTTGCACTGATTTATGCCTGCTTCGGTAGCCACATCATTGCACTGCTGACCTCGTTACCGGCAATACGCGAACTGGCAGACCGCTACATCGTCTGGCAGATGATTTTACCGGTGGTGGGCGTCTGGTGTTATCTGCTGGACGGCATGTTTATCGGTGCGACGCGGGGCGCCGAGATGCGCAACAGCATGGCCGTCGCGGCGGCGGGCTTTGGCCTGACGCTGCTGACGCTGCCGTATCTGGGCAATCACGGCTTGTGGCTGGCGCTGGCCGTCTTTCTCTCCCTGCGCGGGCTGTCGCTGGCATTCATCTGGCGCCGCCACTGGCGCAACAATACCTGGTTTCCTTCCCGCTCCGATATATCGTGACGGTTAAAGATTCCGAATATGAAAACGGGTGCCGAATCCTTCACTACAATTATTATCACGTCCAGCAGAAAAGAACGTAACGGACGTTACGACCCAACGCTTAACTATGAGGACACGATGATGAATAAAGACGAAATCGGCGGCAACTGGAAGCAATTCAAAGGTAAAGCGAAAGAACAGTGGGGTAAACTGACCGATGACGATATGACCGTCATTGAAGGTAAGCGCGATCAGCTTGTCGGTAAAATCCAGGAACGTTACGGCTATGAGAAAGACAAAGCCGAAACGGAAGTTAAAGACTGGGAAACCCGTAACGATTATCGCTGGTAATCGTAGATAAGCTGTTATCCCTCTGAGGGCGGCCATGGGCCGCCTTTTCTTTTGCCGCTAGCGGGGCTTTTTCTTTACGAGGATAGAGTGATCGTGCTGGCAAACGTCCTGATGGCTACAGGATTCCACTTCTACACAAGCAGAGCACAAACCGTGAGCCTCAATCACATTATGACGCAGGGCAAAGCCCATCCTGGCCGCCAGCGAATGCATAATGTCTTCTACGCCTTCCGCCCCTTCTTCTTTTACCACGCCACAGCGATCGCAGATAAACATGGCCGACGTGTGGGTTGGCTGATCGAACAGATGGCACAGCACGTAGCTGTTTGTCGACTCCACCTTGTGGACAAAGCCTTGTTCCAGCAGAAAATCCAGCGCGCGATAGACGGTCGGCGGTTTGGCCTGCGGCTCGCTTTCGCGCAGCAGGTCCAGTAAATCATACGCACTGATTGCACCCTGCTGCAGGCTCATCAGACGCAATACCTCAAGGCGCTGCGGGGTCAGGCGCACATTGCGTTGCACGCACAGCTTTTCAGCCTGCGCTAACAGCTCTTTTGTGGACTTATCCATTCAGCACCTCGGATGTTTAAAGAGTGGGGAAACCGTCACTTTATCATGTTCTGCTAAAAACACCGAGATCCGCCAGGCTGTGCTATACCTGACGCAACGTATTTCGGAGGAATTATTCATGAAAAGACCTGACTGCATTCGGCACTGGCGCGACGTGGAAGGCGCGGATGACTCCACCTATCCCGACAGCAACGAGCTTTTTTCGATCGGCGCGCCGCTGGCCCGCAGGCTGGGTTTAGGGCGTATCGGTATTCACCATGAACGGTTACCGCCCGGTCGGCGCACATCTTATCCTCATGCAGAAAGCGATGAAGAGGAGTTTATCTACGTCCTTGAAGGTTACCCGGAAGCCTGGATTAACGGTTATCTGTGGAAGCTGGAGCCGGGTGATAGCGTGGGGTTCCCGGCCGGAACAGGCGTCTGTCATACCTTTATTAATAACACCGACGAAGAGGTACGGTTACTGGTGGTTGGCGAGGCTAACAAAAAGCAGAACCGCATCTACTATCCGTTGAATCCGGTCTATGCCGCAACGCGTGAGGATCGCTGGGTGGATCATCCCCCTCAGTTTTTTGGGCCACATGATGGAAAACCTGGGCGAAAATAATGTTCCTCTTCTATAAATATTGAGGGCCGTCACAAATAACAACAGGCCCGGTCATAATTTAACTTAAGGAAATAGCGGGTCTTTTTGTTCTTATTCACAGCAATAGTTCGTTCCTGTCTGGGGGATAACAGACGGGGGTTATTTCATAACAAACTATATGACGAGCATACTGTGAAAAAACAATTTAAATTTTCGGTGGTTAGCATCGCTGTCTCCCTGTTTATGGCAAATCACGCGGGAGCAGCCAATACCTGGACAGAAGCACGTAGCGACGCAATGGGTGGCACCGGCGTAGCATCCGGCAGCTATGGTAGCGGGGCGTTAATCAACCCCGCCCTGCTGGCAAAGGCAAAACCTGACGATGATGTCACGGTGATTTTGCCCTCCGTCGGCGCGCAGATTACGGACAAAGACAATCTTCAGGACGAAATCGACAATATTAATGACAAAATCAATCGCTATCAGGATGTGATTGATAATCTGACGCCTGCCGAGATCATCACCAATCCGTTAGGCTCAATCAACCAGTTCCAGGGCGCAGCCAAAGATCTGGCAGATGAACTGGACTACCTCAAGGGTAAAACCGCGCGCGCTACGGCAGGGGCGGGGATTGCCGTCAGTATTCCTAACGATACGCTGTCCGTAGCCTTCATGGCGAAAGGCTATGCTCACGGACGCGTCAGTTCTTCTATCGATCAGCAGGATATTGATTATCTGCGCGGCATCCAGAGAAGCGATGCGGTCGCCGCGGGCGTGGCGCTGGACGCGGCCCTGAACGGCACCGATCAGATCACCAAAAACCTTAATTCTACGGCGTCTGGCCGCGCGGCGATTGTCTCCGATTATGGCATCGCGGTTGCACGTCAGTTCGATCTTGGCGGCGTTCCGGTTTCCGTTGGCGTCACGCCAAAGCTGCAAAAAACCTGGGTTTATAACTACACCACCTCTATCTACGATTACGACAGCAATAAGTGGAACGACAGCCGCTACCGTACTGACGACACCGGTTTTAACGTCGATGCCGGTATCGCTGCCGACTTCGGTGAACACTGGACGCTCGGCCTGAGCGGGCAAAACCTCATGTCGCGTGATATTGATACAAAAGATGTCCGTATCCGCAACGGGCGCACGGGAGAAGTGGTGAGCTATAAAGACACCTACCAGATCCGTCCGCTGGTGACCGCAGGTGCTGCCTGGCATAACGATCTGGTGACCCTGACGGCCGATGGCGATCTGACTGAGACCAAGGGCTTCAAGAGCGAAGACACGTCACAGTATGTTGGCGTCGGTGCCGAAGTGACGCCGCTGAGCTGGCTGGCGGTGCGCGCCGGCTATCGTGCGGACGTGAAGGGCAATGACAGCAATGTCTTTACCGGCGGTGTCGGCTTTGCGCCATTTAACACCGTCCATGTTGACCTGATGGGCCTGTACGGTGAAGACGAAACCTGGGGCGCAGGGGCGCAGCTGAGCATGACGTTCTAAAGTGCACCGGAGGCGCTGCGCCTCCGGCTTTTCTTTGTGCTATAGTAGCGCCCCTTTTCCACCAGATGCTTAAAACTTCGCCATGTCGTCAGAATTACAGCCTGCTTTCCCTGCACACCGTTTCTCCATTGCGCCGATGCTCGACTGGACGGACAGACACTGCCGCTATTTCCTGCGCCAGCTCTCCCGCCATACGCTGCTGTACACCGAAATGGTGACCACCGGGGCGATTATTCACGGCAAGGGCGACTATCTGGCCTATAGCGAAGAAGAGCATCCGGTAGCCCTGCAGCTGGGCGGCAGCGATCCGGCCGCGCTGGCGCATTGCGCCAAGCTGGCAGAAGAACGCGGCTATGACGAGATTAACCTGAACGTCGGCTGCCCGTCCGATCGCGTGCAGAACGGCATGTTTGGCGCCTGCCTGATGGGGAACGCGCAGCTGGTGGCGGACTGCATCAAAGCCATGCGTGACGTCGTTTCCATCCCGGTTACGGTCAAAACCCGTATCGGCATTGATGACCAGGACAGCTATGAATTCCTGTGTGACTTCATTAATACGGTGTCAGGAAAGGGTGAGTGCGAGATGTTCATTATCCACGCGCGTAAAGCCTGGCTTTCCGGCCTGAGCCCGAAAGAGAACCGCGAAATCCCGCCGCTGGATTATCCGCGCGTTTATCAGCTGAAACGCGATTTCCCGCACCTGACGATGTCGATAAACGGCGGCATTAAGTCTCTGGAAGAGGCCAAAGCGCATCTGGAACATATGGATGGCGTGATGGTCGGGCGCGAGGCGTATCAGAACCCGGGCATTCTGGCGACGGTCGATCGCGAAATTTTCGGTATCGAAGGCGCAGACACCGATCCTGTTGCCGTCGTGCGTGCCATGTATCCTTACATTGAGCGCGAGCTGAGCAACGGCACCTATCTCGGCCATATCACCCGCCACATGCTGGGTCTGTTCCAGGGTATTCCGGGCGCGCGTCAGTGGCGTCGTTACCTGAGCGAGAACGCGCATAAAGCCGGAGCCGATATTGAAGTGCTCGAGCATGCGCTGCGCCTGGTTGCAGATAAGCGATAAATTTCGCTAAAAGATCGTCAAATTCGCCACGCCTCGCAAAACATTGCGGGGCGTTTTGCTTTTATAACAATGAGTTAGTTTTGGCATGATTCTTGTAATGATTGCTGCATCATTCGGGAGCTCGTGGGAGAGCACCATGCTGGAACTTCTTTTTGTGATTGGCTTTTTTGTCATGCTGATGGTGACGGGCGTGGCGCTGCTGGGCATTCTTGCCGCGATTGTCGTGGCGACTGCGGTGATGTTTATCGGCGGGCTCTTTGCCCTCACGATCAAACTGCTGCCGTGGCTACTGTTGGCCATTGCGGTTGTGTGGGTTATTCGGGCGATTAAATCGCCAAAAGTGCCCGGTTATCAGCGCAATAACCGCTTTCTTTACTAAGGTATTGAGGGGTTCGTCACATACCTGCAACTTTTCCGGCAGCATGGCTTAGAACGGAATAGGATTTACTTATCGAATCTGTCACTATGGCTGCCGTAAAAGAATTCATCGAGCTGTACCCTACATACAGCCGAACTAAAAAAGAAAGGGCTTCCCACGGGAAGCCCAATTTCTTTTTAGGGATCAGGGAATAAGCAAACTCGACCCCTGCGTCGCCCGGCTTTCCAGCACCTCATGCGCGCGCTGCGCATCCGACAGGGCGTATTTCTGCGCATCTGCCACATCGACTTTAATCACGCCGCTGGCGATCAGCGAGAACAGCTCGTTGCTGGCCTCCACCAGCTCTTCGCGGTTTGTGATGTAGCCCTGAAGGGAAGGGCGCGTAGCATACAGCGAGCCTTTTTGATTCAGGATGCCCAGGTTAACGCCGGTTACCGCACCCGACGCGTTGCCGAAGCTCACCATCAGCCCACGGCGCTGCAGGCAGTCCAGCGACGCTTCCCAGGTATCTTTCCCCACCGAGTCATACACCACGCGCACTTTTTGACCGTGCGTGATCTCTTTCAGACGTTCAACGATGCTCTCTTCCCGGTAGTTAATAACCTGCCATGCGCCCGCATCCAGCGCGCGCTGCGCTTTCTGCGCGCTGCCCACGGTGCCGATAAGCTTCGCGCCCAGCGCTTTCGCCCACTGGCAGGCGATCAGCCCTACGCCACCTGCAGCGGCATGAAAGAGAAACTGCTCGTCAGGTTTGATTTCATAGGTTTTGCGCAGCAGGTAAAAGACGGTCAGTCCTTTGAGGAATGAGGCCGCCGCCTGTTCAAAAGAGATGGCATTAGGCAGAAGGGCGGCTTTGTCCGCCGGGACGTTATGAACCGAGCTGTAGGCGCCCAGGGCAGACTGCGCATACACCACGCGGTCGCCCTCCTTTATATGCTTAACGGCGCTGCCCACTTTGATGACCACGCCGGCCGCCTCGGTGCCTAGCCCGCTCGGCAGTGACGGCGGTGGATAGAGTCCGCCGCGGATGTAGGTATCGATGTAGTTAATGCCAATCGCTTTGTTTTCAACCTGGATTTCATTTTCACCCGGTGCTGCGGGGGTAAACTCTACCGCTTTCAGCACCTCTGGCCCACCGTGTTTCTGGAATTCAATGCGCGTTGCCATGCTCCCTCCGTAAGAAAAATATGGTAATCTTTCGACCCACTCTTTATCTCGGTAACTCCATTCACTATGGCAGGAAACAAACCCTTCAACAAACAGACTGAACCCCGCGAACGTGATTACCAGGTCGCCGGGTTAAAAGTCCCGCCGCACTCGATTGAAGCGGAACAGTCGGTGTTGGGCGGTTTAATGCTGGATAACGAACGCTGGGACGACGTCGCCGAGCGCGTCGTGGCGGAAGATTTCTACACCCGCCCGCACCGCCATATTTTTACCGAAATGGCGCGTCTGCAGGAGGCTGGCAGCCCGATTGACCTGATCACGCTCGCGGAATCGCTGGAGCGGCTTGGGCAGCTCGACAGCTGTGGTGGGTTCGCCTACCTGGCAGAACTCTCTAAAAATACGCCAAGCGCGGCAAACATCGGTGCTTATGCCGACATCGTGCGCGAACGTGCCGTTGTGCGCGATATGATTTCGGTGGCAAACGAAATTGCCGAGGCCGGTTTTGACCCGCAGGGCCGCACCAGCGAAGATCTGCTCGATCTGGCCGAATCCCGCGTGTTTAAAATCGCCGAAAGCCGCGCGAACAAAGACGAAGGTCCGAAAAACATCGCCGATGTGCTCGACACCACCGTCGCGCGTATCGAACAGCTTTTCCAGCAGCCGCATGACGGCGTTACCGGTGTGAACACCGGCTATGACGATCTGAACAAAAAAACCGCCGGCCTGCAGCCTTCGGATTTGATTATCGTCGCCGCCCGTCCATCGATGGGTAAGACCACCTTTGCAATGAACCTCGTCGAAAACGCGGCGATGTTGCAGGATAAGCCGGTCCTTATCTTCAGTCTTGAGATGCCCTCAGAGCAGATCATGATGCGTTCTCTGGCGTCGCTTTCACGCGTGGATCAGACCCGTATTCGTACCGGCCAGCTTGATGATGAGGACTGGGCGCGTATCTCCGGCACCATGGGCATTCTGCTGGAAAAACGTAACATCTATATTGATGACTCCTCCGGCCTGACGCCAACGGAAGTGCGCTCCCGCGCGCGCCGTATCGCCCGCGAACACGGCGGCATCGGCCTTATCATGATCGACTACCTTCAGCTGATGCGCGTGCCGTCGCTCTCCGACAACCGTACGCTGGAAATTGCAGAAATTTCCCGCTCGCTCAAAGCGTTAGCCAAAGAGCTGCAGGTACCGGTGGTCGCGCTGTCGCAGCTTAACCGCTCTCTGGAACAACGTGCCGACAAGCGCCCGGTCAACTCAGACCTGCGTGAGTCTGGATCCATCGAGCAGGATGCCGACTTAATCATGTTCATCTACCGTGATGAGGTTTATCACGAGAACAGCGACCTGAAAGGGATCGCCGAAATTATTATTGGTAAGCAACGTAACGGCCCCATTGGTACGGTGCGTCTGACCTTTAACGGACAGTGGTCGCGTTTCGACAACTATGCCGGTCCTCAATATGATGATGAGTAATTTCTAAGGAATACAAATGCAAGCGGCAACTGTTGTTATTAACCGCCGCGCTCTGCGACACAACCTGCAACGTCTGCGTGAACTGGCTCCCGCCAGCAGGCTCGTTGCAGTCGTGAAAGCGAACGCTTACGGACACGGTCTTCTCGAGACCGCGCGAACGCTCCCCGATGCCGACGCCTTTGGCGTCGCCCGTCTTGAAGAAGCCCTCCGCCTGCGCGCGGGGGGCATCACTCAACCGATATTGCTCCTCGAAGGTTTTTTTGAAGCGGCGGATTTAACGACCATTGCCGACCAGCAGCTGCATACGGCGGTACACAACGAAGAGCAGCTGGCTGCGCTAGAGACCGCCGAGCTGAGCGGGCCGGTGACCGTGTGGATGAAGCTCGACACGGGCATGCACCGTCTGGGCGTGCGCCCGGAAAACGCCGACGCGTTTTATCAGCGGCTGTGCCGGTGCAAAAACGTTCGCCAGCCGGTGAATATCGTCAGCCACTTCGCCCGTGCGGATGAGCCGGAGTGTGGCGCGACCGAGCGGCAGCTCGATATCTTCAACACCTTCTGCGAAGGCAAACCGGGGATGCGCTCGCTCGCTGCATCCGGCGGCATTCTGCTGTGGCCGCAGTCGCACCTGGACTGGGCGCGCCCCGGCATCATTCTTTACGGCGTGTCGCCGCTGGAGAGCAAGCCCTGGGGGCCTGACTTTGGCTTCCAGCCGGTGATGTCGCTGGTCTCTAACCTGATCGCCGTGCGAGAGCACAAAGCGGGCGAGCCGGTAGGCTACGGCGGGACCTGGACCAGCGATCGCGATACGCGTCTGGGCGTGGTGGCGATGGGCTATGGCGACGGCTACCCGCGCGCTGCGCCTTCCGGTACGCCGGTGCTGGTGAATGGCCGCGAAGTGAAAATTGTAGGCCGCGTAGCGATGGACATGATTTGCGTTGACCTCGGGCCAGACGCACAGGACAAAGCGGGCGACGATGTGGTGATGTGGGGCGACGGTTTGCCCGTTGAGCGCATCGCTGAAATCACGAAAGTGAGTGCTTACGAACTTATTACGCGCCTGACCTCGCGGGTAGCGATGAAGTACATTGATTGACTCACCAATGGAGTGAGGTCGTTGTCCTCACTCCAACTTTGTTAACATCCTCTCGACCTTCTCCCACTTCCGGTTTATTGTTGAAATTCCTGCCTCATCGTATTCCGGAGAACCATCGCGTGTTTCAGAAAGTTGACGCCTACGCCGGCGACCCCATTCTCTCCTTAATGGAGCGTTTCAAAGAAGATCCTCGCAGCGATAAAGTGAACCTCAGCATTGGCCTGTATTACAACGAGGATGGCATCATTCCTCAATTAAAGGCCGTTGCCGATGCTGAAGCGCGACTTAATGCTGCTCCGCACGGTGCTTCTCTCTATCTGCCGATGGAAGGATTAAATACCTATCGCAACACCATCGCGCCGCTTCTGTTCGGTGCCGATCACGCGGTGCTTGCGCAAAAACGCGTGGCGACCATCCAGACGCTGGGCGGTTCAGGTGCGCTGAAAGTGGGTGCAGACTTCCTGAAAAAATATTTCCCGGATTCCGGCGTGTGGGTCAGCGACCCGACGTGGGAAAACCACGTCGCGATCTTCGAGGGCGCGGGCTTCAAAGTGGCGACCTATCCATGGTTCGACAGCGAAACCAACGGCGTGCGCGTTGACGCGCTGCTGGAAAAACTGAATACCCTGCCCGAGCGCAGCATCGTTCTGCTACACCCGTGCTGCCATAACCCGACCGGCGCTGACCTTACCAATTCCCAGTGGGATGCGGTGATTGAGGTTCTGAAGGCGCGCAACCTGATCCCGTTCCTCGACATCGCCTATCAGGGCTTTGGCGCGGGTATGGAAGAAGATGCCTACGCCATTCGCGCGATTGCCAGCGCCGGGCTGCCTGCGCTGGTCAGCAACTCCTTCTCAAAAATCTTCTCCCTGTACGGCGAGCGCGTGGGCGGCCTGTCCGTGGTGTGTGAAGACGCCGATGCAGCGGCACGCGTGCTGGGCCAGCTGAAAGCGACGGTACGCCGTATCTACTCCAGCCCGCCAGCCTTTGGCGCGCAGGTTGTCGCAACCGTGCTCGGCGATGAACAGCTGAAAGCCAATTGGCTTGCGGAAGTGGAAGCGATGCGTAAGCGTATCCTGTCGATGCGCCAGGAACTGGTAAACGTGCTGAAAGAGGCCGTGCCGGGGCATAACTTCGATTACCTGCTCAAGCAGCGCGGAATGTTCAGCTATACCGGTTTGAGCGCTGCGCAGGTCGACCGTCTGCGCGAAGAGTTCGGCGTCTACCTGATTGCCAGCGGCCGTATGTGCGTGGCGGGCCTGAACGCCCACAACGTCCAGCGCGTCGCGCAGGCGTTTGCTGCCGTAATGTAAGTACTCACTATCCATTTTCTCCCTCTCCCTGTGGGAGAGGGTTGGGGTGAGGGCATCAGGCCGCAGAAAATCTTGCCCGGTGGCGGCTGTGCCTTACCGGGCCGACATTACTCATCCGCGCTTTGTGATCGTCTTCTTTTTATTCAGATTCATAAGCAAAAACTCCTTCCCTTCACCTCCCGCTGGGGTTATGGTCGGATAGTTTTTTGACCATTCGCTCAAAATAAAACGATAACAAACTGAATATTCAGGGGAAAACATGCGCAAGATCACACTGGCGCTCAGCGCCGCCTGCTTATTGTTCTCGCTTAATAGTGCAGTCGTCGCGCGAGCTTCCGCACCGACGCCGATTTACACCGGTACCACCGCCGCCATTCTTGCCGAGCAGGCACCTATTCACTGGGTCTCTGTGGCACAAATCGAAAACAGCCTGGTGGGTCGACCGCCAATGGCCGTCGGTTTCGACATTGACGATACCGTGCTCTTCTCAAGCCCGGGCTTCTGGCGTGGCAAAAAAACGTACTCACCGGACAGCGAAGACTATCTGAAGAACCCGGCATTCTGGGAAAAGATGAACAACGGCTGGGACGAGTTCAGCATCCCGAAAGAGGTTGCTCGCGCGCTGATCGCTATGCACGTGAAGCGCGGTGACAGCATTTATTTCGTCACCGGCCGCAGCCAGACCCAAACCGAAACCGTATCAAAGACGCTGCAGGATGATTTCCTGATCCCGGCCGCCAGCATGAATCCGGTTATTTTTGCCGGTGACCATGAAGGACAAAACACCAAAACCCAGTTGCTGGAACAAAAAAACATCAAAGTGTTCTATGGCGATTCAGATAACGATATCACCGCCGCGCATGACGTGGGCGCAAGGGGTATCAGGGTATTACGCGCCTCTAACTCGACCTATCGTCCGCTGCCGATGGCCGGTAAATTTGGTGAAGAGGTTATCGTAAACTCTGAATATTAATTCTTCAGCGGCGGCTGTGATTATTTTTTAATCAAAACCGCCGCTGCGGGTTTTACCTTTCGCCTTCTTGCTGCACACTTAGAAAGATTCATCTTTCTACACGGAGCAGCACATGTGGTATCAACAGATCCTGACCTTAAGCGCTAAACCTCGCGGATTTCACCTCGTGACGGATGAAGTCATCGGGCAAATCCGCGACCTGTCGCGCGTCAGAACGGGTTTACTGCATCTGCTGCTTCAGCACACTTCCGCCTCTCTTACGTTGAATGAAAATTGCGATCCCACCGTCCGGTCTGACATGGAGCAGCATTTTCTAAAAACGGTTCCAGATAGTGCCCCTTACGAACATGACTACGAGGGGCCGGATGATATGCCATCGCATATTAAGTCCTCACTGCTTGGGGTATCGTTGACGCTGCCGGTACAGCATGGACAGCTGCTGTTGGGAACGTGGCAAGGGATCTGGCTGGGAGAACATCGCATTCACGGTGGTTCGCGTAAAATTATCGCAACGCTACAAGGGGAATAATGATGACAATTTCGGAGATACTTCAGTACTGCATGAGCAAGCCCGGCGCGGAGCAAAGCGTCCACACAGACTGGAAAGCCACGCAGATTAAGGTCGGTGATGTGCTGTTCGCGATGGTGAAAGAGGTTGAAGGACGCCCGGCTGCGTCACTGAAAACCAGCCCGGAGCTGGCGGATCTGTTACGCCAGCAGCATGATGACGTGAGGCCGAGCAAGCACCTTAACAAAGCGCACTGGAGTACCCTTTATCTCGACGGCTCTATCCCGGGCTCACAAATTTACTATCTGGTCGATGCATCTTATCAGCAGGCGGTTGAGCTGTTGCCGGAAACGACCCGACAGCAGCTCTCCGTGTGACGATTACAGCAACGGCTTAAGGAAGCGCGCGGTGTGCGAGGCTTCGCACTCTGCAACGGTCTCTGGCGTGCCGGAGACGAGGATTTCACCGCCGCCGCTGCCGCCTTCCGGGCCGAGATCGACAATCCAGTCCGCGGTTTTAATCACGTCCAGGTTGTGCTCAATCACCACAATGGTGTTGCCCTGATCGCGCAGCTGGTGCAGTACTTCCAACAGCTGCTGGATATCGGCAAAGTGCAGGCCGGTGGTCGGCTCATCCAGGATGTACAGCGTCTGGCCGGTGCCGCGTTTTGACAGCTCGCGCGCCAGCTTCACGCGCTGGGCTTCACCGCCGGACAGCGTTGTTGCGGATTGCCCCAGACGAATGTAGGTCAACCCTACGTCCATCAGCGTCTGCAGCTTACGCGCCAGCGCGGGAACGGCATCAAAGAACTCACGCGCCTCTTCGATGGTCATGTCCAGCACTTCGTGGATGGTCTTGCCTTTGTACTTAATTTCCAGCGTTTCGCGGTTATAGCGTTTGCCTTTGCACTGGTCGCACGGCACGTAGATATCCGGCAGGAAGTGCATCTCAACCTTGATCACGCCATCGCCCTGACAGGCTTCGCAGCGGCCGCCGCGCACGTTAAAGCTGAAACGTCCTGGCGTATACCCGCGCGAACGTGATTCCGGTACGCCGGCAAACAGTTCACGGACGGGCGTAAAGACGCCAGTATAGGTCGCCGGGTTGGAACGCGGAGTACGGCCTATCGGGCTTTGGTCGATGTCGATAACCTTGTCGAAGTGCTCCAGACCTTGAATCTCGCGGTACGGCGCAGGCTCGGCAAGCGTTGCTCCGTTGAGCGCCGTCTGCGCAATCGGGAACAGCGTGTCGTTGATCAGCGTCGATTTACCGGAACCGGACACCCCGGTGATGCAGGTGAACAGGCCAACCGGCAGCGTCAGGGTGACGTCTTTCAGGTTGTTACCGCGCGCGCCGGTCAGCTTCAGCACTTTTTCCGGATCTGCCGCCACGCGCTGTTTCGGCACTTCAATTTTGCGCTTGCCGCTCATGAACTGGCCGGTTAGCGACTCGGGCACCGCCATGATGTCTTTCAGCGTACCTTCAGCCACCACCTGGCCGCCGTGCACGCCAGCACCCGGACCGATGTCGATCACGTGGTCAGCGGCGCGGATCGCATCCTCATCATGCTCGACCACGATGACCGTATTGCCGAGGTTACGCAGGTGGACAAGCGTACCGAGCAGACGTTCGTTGTCGCGCTGGTGCAGGCCGATAGACGGCTCATCAAGCACGTACATCACCCCCACCAGGCCGGCGCCAATCTGGCTTGCCAGACGAATACGCTGGGCTTCACCGCCGGACAGCGTTTCTGCCGAGCGGGAAAGCGTCAGATAGTTCAGGCCGACGTTCACCAGGAACTTAAGGCGATCGCCGATCTCTTTCAGCACTTTCTCCGCGATTTTCGCGCGCTGGCCGGAGAGCTTCAGGTTGTTGAAGAAGTCCATGGCGTGGCCGATGCTCATGTCTGAGATAGTCGGCAGCGCCGTATTTTCCACAAACACGTGGCGCGCTTCGCGACGCAGGCGCGTGCCTTCGCAGGTGGCGCAGGAGCGGTTGCTGATAAACTTCGCCAGCTCCTCGCGCACCGCGCTGGACTCGGTTTCTTTGTAGCGGCGCTCCATATTGTGCAGCACCCCTTCGAACGGGTGACGACGCACGGAGGTATCGCCGCGATCGTTCATGTACTTGAACTCGATGTTGTCTTTACCGGAACCGAACAGGATCACTTTGTGCACGTTCGCGCTCAGGCTGGCCCAGGGGGCTTCAACGTCGAACTTATAGTGCTCCGCCAGCGACTTCAGCATCTGGAAGTAATAGAAGTTGCGCTTATCCCAGCCGCGGATGGCACCGCCCGCCAGCGACAGCTCTGGGTTTTGAATCACGCGGTCCGGATCGAAATACTGTTGAACGCCCAGACCATCACAGGTCGGGCACGCGCCCGCCGGGTTGTTGAACGAGAACAGACGCGGCTCCAGCTCGCGCATGCTGTACCCGCAAATCGGGCAGGCGAAGTTGGCGGAGAAGAGCAGCTCTTCCGCTTTCGGGTCGTCCATGTCGGAGACCACGGCCGTGCCGCCGGAGAGCTCCAGCGCGGTTTCAAAGGATTCCGCCAGGCGCGTCGCGAGGTCTTCACGCACTTTGAAACGGTCAATCACCACCTCGATGGTGTGCTTCTTCTGCAGCTCCAGCTTAGGTGGGTCCGACAGGTCACACACTTCACCGTCAATACGGGCGCGGATATAGCCCTGGCTTGCCAGGTTTTCCAGCGTTTTGGTGTGCTCGCCTTTACGCTCTTTGATAATCGGCGCAAGCAGCATCAGGCGTTTGCCTTCCGGCTGTGACAGCACGTTATCCACCATCTGGCTGACGGTCTGCGCCGCCAGCGGGACGTCGTGGTCCGGGCAGCGCGGCTCACCGACGCGCGCATACAGCAGACGCAGGTAGTCATGGATTTCGGTAATGGTACCGACCGTAGAACGCGGGTTATGTGACGTAGACTTCTGCTCAATCGAGATTGCAGGCGATAACCCTTCAATGTGGTCGACATCAGGTTTTTCCATCAGCGACAGGAACTGACGCGCGTACGCGGAAAGTGATTCAACGTAACGACGCTGTCCTTCGGCATACAAAGTGTCGAAAGCCAGTGAGGATTTGCCAGACCCCGAAAGCCCGGTCACGACGATGAGCTTGTCGCGAGGGATTATGAGGTTGATATTCTTGAGATTGTGGGTGCGGGCGCCCCGAACTTCGATCTTATCCATTCACCTTTCCCGGTTGGAACACGGATTGCCTGGTTTGTTTGAAGGACAACCGGCTGTCTGAAACGGCTAATTATGACACAATTTGACCTGTTTGAATATACAGTATTGGAATGCATTTTCTGATTAGCTATGTAACAATGTCGAGTTCGCGAGAGAACTCTGGAACATGCTACGCAACTATCAAAGTGGCGTGTGGAAATGGTACACTCGCGCGTTTACACTATTAAGAAACGTATTCAGGAGACACGAACATGGCCAGCAGAGGCGTAAACAAGGTGATTCTCGTCGGTAATCTGGGCCAGGACCCGGAAGTACGCTACATGCCGAGTGGTGGCGCAGTTGCCAACATTACGCTGGCTACTTCCGAATCCTGGCGTGATAAAGCGACCGGTGAGATGAAAGAGCAGACCGAATGGCACCGCGTTGTGCTGTTTGGCAAACTGGCTGAAGTGGCCGGTGAGTATCTGCGTAAAGGTTCTCAGGTTTATATCGAAGGCCAGCTGCGTACCCGCAAATGGACCGATCAGGCCGGCGCTGAGAAATACACCACGGAAGTGGTGGTTAACGTTGGCGGCACCATGCAGATGCTGGGCGGCCGTCAGGGCGGTGGCGCACCGGCAGGTGGCGGTCAGAACCAGCAGCAGGGCGGTTGGGGTCAGCCTCAGCAGCCGCAGGGCGGCAACCAGTTCAGCGGCGGCGCGCAGTCTCGTCCGCAGCAGCAGTCTGCTCCGGCCCCGTCTAACGAACCACCAATGGACTTCGATGACGATATCCCGTTCTAAGACCTGTTGTGTGAAGTAAAAAAGCCCCTTTCGGGGCTTTTTGTTTTTCAGCCTCTGTAGCGCTGAAGGAAGCTGGTGAATTCGTTGAAGCAGAGCGGCTTAGAGAAAAAATAGCCCTGCAAGCAGTCTATGTTGTTCGCTCTGAGATACTCGACCTGGTAGTCATGCTCAACGCCTTCAGCCGTCGTGAGTATGTTCATCCGTCTGGCCATGTCTATTACGCAGTCAATTAATGGTGTAGCCACATCCTTTGAGATCTGACGAATAAACATGCGGTCAATCTTTATGCTGTCGGGATTCAGATTAGCAATAAAGGCAAGATTAGAGAAACCGGTACCAAAATCATCCAGCGCAATCTTGATACCGCTGCGTTTGATATGTGCAATTTTCGCCACGATATCATCGTTAATGTCGATGTTCTCGCGCTCGGTGATCTCAAAGACCAGTGTGATGCCTAAGGCTTCAAATACGGGCGCCCAGTCATCGACGAAAAGATGAAAACTGCTATCCACTACGTGGGCGTAGCTGATATTCAGATTGAGCTTAAATCCCGGAGGGAATGTCGCGGTGCCCTGCCGGAGATCGCCAACCACCTGCTCCAGGAGGCTTTCCGTCAGATTAATAATAAGCCCGGTAGATTCTGCGACAGGAATAAATACATCGGGAGGTATAAAGCCCAGTTCGTCGCGATGCCAGCGCGCCAGGACTTCAGCACCCGAGACGGTGTTGCTTTGCGCGCAGATCAGCGGCTGATAATGAGGATGGATCTGATGCTTGCGGATGGCCCGTGCCAGCTGTGAATACAGTGAATGCCGCCGGGCAGCCATGAACCACGTGATCGTTGCCGCGACTATCGGGATCAGCAAAATCAGACTGACGCTCGCCAGATAAGATAACGTGGAGAGCGTGCTGGCGCTCATGGTCCGGATTTTCACTGCGAGTAAAGAGGTGATAATCAGGCTCAGCGTAAACACAAAGGCTGCCGCAAGTACCCGGCTTTTCTTTTTGCGCATAAGGTGCTTACGATACATATCCGGTAGGCCTTAGGCGTGCTCTGGCTGCATATATTGCTGATGAAACGCTTCCTTACTGACAGGGCGTGAAAACAAAAACCCCTGACCATACTGAACGCCATGGCGAAGCATCGTCGACACGTGAACGTAGTTTTCAATGCCTTCGATAATGACGTCGATATCCCACTGTTTCAGGTGTTCAAGCATTGTGAAGGTGTGTTCAAGTTTTTCGGCGTTGAGGCAGCTTCGATCCAGCTTCACGTAATCGGGCATAGAGAGCGCCAGCTTCGATTGCAGTTTCTCCAGACAGTCGATACCGTCCCAGGCCAGATTAATTCCCGCTTCACGCAATAAGCCAAGATTTTTGCTTACCGTATCGTTGGGTTCGCCGCTATCCGTTATCTCAAACACAATATGGCGTGGCGTGAGTTTATACTCATACAGCAACGTTAATGCTCGGGTGGCGAAATGAATATCCTGTAACTGAATCCAGGAAATATTGAATGTGAAGAGCTGCTTATCACGCACTTCTGGCGTCTGGCTGGAAATATAGCGAAAAGCCCGGGCCATGATGTAATCGCCCATGGATACAATTCCGCCGTTTTTTTCCAACTCGCCGATAAATAAATGAGGTGGAACGACGTGGCGGCGATGGGTACCCCGTACCAGCACTTCGCCACCGATACAGACGAATCGGGAGAGGTCGAAAATAGGTTGAATGACAAAATCGATGCCCGCATCGAGTTTATTTTTTTCGACACACTGCATCACAAAATGTGTACTTTTTTCCATGCCAGCCTCGGAGCCACAACAATAATAGGTAAAACGACACAATCACCGCCCAACTTAAGCGGGCGGTGGAATTGAATGCATCGAAATTAGCTGGCGATGACTTTGTTCTTTCCGGTTTTTTTCGCCTGATACAGTAGCTTATCCGCTCGCGCAATCACCTCCGGAAGAGAGGCACCGCCCATTGCGGAAAGCCCTGCACTAAAAGACACTTTTAAGTTATTTTCCCTGAAGTTACGGGTATTCACCGTAATACGCCACTTTTCGAGATAGCTTTGCGCTTTTTCCTGCGAGATGCCGTTAAACAGCACGGCAATCTCTTCGCCACCATAACGATAGAGCGTAATATTTTGCAGGCCCCGCAAGCGCAGACCTAATTCGGCAATGGTCTTAAGGACCACATCGCCGACGGTATGCCCCCACGTATCGTTAATTGTTTTGAAATTATCGATATCAATCATGGCGAGGTGCGTCTGAGGTTCACTGTTGTAACGTAAGGCATCGACATCAAACGCACGTCGATTTTTCAGCCCGGTCAAGCCATCTGTCAGAGCCTCATGCGTGATTTTTTCGTGTCGTTGCTGCGAACTGTGTATTTCGTCAAAAATCAATTCCTCGACGGCGGCAGGTTTGATAGCGCCTCTTCTGATGCTGGTAGCGATGCGCATAAAAATGGTGTTCATGGATGCGCGTGTTGTCCACCAGCAGAAAAACAGTACGACCAGGGTAAAAAGCACTCCCCAGAAAATATTGATGCACTGTGACCAAATGAGGCTGTTAAGCTCGCTTTCATCCACCTCATGCACCACCAGCCAGGATTGCGACGCAATGGCGCGGTAGGCGTAATAGCGTGAATCCATAGAAAAATCGCCACGATACTCACGAGCAGAGCGAGCCAGCGCCTTTAGTTTTGCCGGCTCTATCGGGTGACCCGGGTTCATGACCAGTTCGCCATCGCGCGTCATGACAAAGGTCCTGCTTTTCATGGGCGGGAGCGCGTTATTCAGAATATCTATGCTTTTATCGATATCCAGATTCAACGCCAGCACGCCGTTGTTTGACCCGTCCGTCCCGTTAATGACCGGCAGGGAGATGGTGATCACCCGCTCTTTATTCGCAAACGGGTCTCTGCTGATGCTGAAATGCGCTTCATCAGAATCTTCTATTGAGATCGTAAACCAGGGCTCTTTACGGGGATCCCAGCTGGAGTTGCCCTCGACATACGGAATGCGAAGGAGATTCCCTTCGTTATCGGCATGAATGATTGAGATCCCATCCGGCATGATGCGCAGACGCTCAATCAACCAGTTTCTCAGTGCAAGGCTGCCGTCACGGTTAACGTCAAATTTATGCTGGTCGGCAGCGATGCGCGCCATTTCCCTGACGCTGTTTTCATATCCGTTCAGGTACTTATCCAGAGTGGAGGCCACGTTGTTGATATAGAGGCGATTTTGTTTTTTATAGACCTCCTGAGTGGCAGTCCACTGTGAATGGGCAATCAGCAGTCCGACAAAAACAAACGTCGCAGCCAGTACCGCGAAGCATATGTTAAGCGGTCTTCTGAAGTTTAAACTTTCAATCACTGACGACTCCGAAACTCTCTGATGAAACCAACAGCGAGGGTTTAAATGTTGGTTTAAATGCGCTGCATATTAATGAACTGTTAAAATTGAAGATTATTAGCGGTTATTAATATGAAAATTACGTTATTTAATAAAGAGTAATGCCTGTTAAATAATAGTCTAGCGCTAGCCATTTTGATTGTCAAAGTCGATCGAATAAGGATTATCGATCGATGAAATCAATCTGTCGTTCGTGGCTAAGGCAATAACTTCATAATAAGATGGGAAATGTTATTTCCTTGGAAAAGGGGAAGTTGCATTTCCCATGCATAGTATGTGGTTAATAATTCATTTTTATGCATCCCTTTCAATACATTCCTTTATTGATCGCGACAAAATAAGAATATTGCTTAACATTTAATTTATATTGAATCATTTTAGAGCGGGTGATGAGGGTTTATATTGCAATAATGAATACCATTGGCCACAATAGCCGCCCCCTGGATGAAAGTTGAACAAAATGACGTGTCGCATTTATAGTTGCCTGTTTTTCCTTCTGTTATTTTTCAGCGGCAGCGCTCTCGCGGTGAATTGCCAGCGAGCGGTTACGCCTCTGGAAAATACCATCTGTAACAACGACAACTTGCACTGGCTGGATAGCACCCTTTCCGTTGTCTATCATCAGGCGCTTCAGCATGAAGGTGTGGAAGGCAGTAATAAAAAATACGACGACTGGGAAAAGCTGCTGGAGAAATGCACCTCTGATACGTGTATTGAACGCGCTTACTACGCGGGCATTAGCGCATTGTCCGATGCCAACCGCGATTTTAAGTGGGAAGGAAAATGGTGGAACATGCTGGCGCCGAACATGAGCGGTGGCGTGATTCAGTTCAGTCGTAATGCGCAGTGGAGCGCGAGGCTGGACATCCGCGCCTGGGCTGGACTGAATAAGGACGAGTTTACTGCTGAAGCGCGCAGGCTGTACGGTATGCTGGTGGTGGAAAAGGTGGCTGAAACCAGCAACTGTAAGCTGCTGCTGATCCCGAAAAAAGACGGTTCATTACAGGTTTACAGTAATTCTGACTGGGGATGCCGCTTATCCATGCCAGCAGGCGGGTTCCTCGACGGCGCGTATAAACTGTCCGACGTTGACCCGCGCCCCAAACCCACGCTGCTGTCGCTCGGTATTTTCGCCGATGGCGCAATGGATCAGAAATTCCGCGATCTGGTGAAGGATGATTACCAGAATTTTGTCGACAGCGCGAACGTCTACATCTACCAGAATGATATCGATAATATCGGTGCCCGCGTGCTCTCAATGTGGGTGCAAGGGGCGGCTAACAGCAGGACGGCAATTATCATGTATACGCCGAAGGGCGAAATCTGGGCCGGACGGATTTCCCCTGCGAAGAGCGGCGGCCTGGAGCTGCATTACTACAGCACTGACGGTAGCGACCAGCGCAAAATGCCGCGTACGCTGGCCGCATGGAAATTGCGTTTTTTAGATAACTAGTCTCGCTGGCGTTACGCCAGCGTTCCCACGATAGTTAAATCGCTGTCATCAGGTACTTCGTTATACGACAACACGTGCAGATTGCTGGCAAACAGCCTGCCATAGCGAGAAATTAGCGGCCGAAGCTGCGGCGTAACCAGCAGCAGCGGCGGCATTCCTTTCGCTTTCATCTGCTCCTGAATCACGGGCATCGTATTTTGCAGCTGCGTGAGAATATTCGGGTCAACAGCAAAACTGTCCAGCGCCACTTTCCCCGCCTGCTGGGACTGATTCAGCGCGCCGAGCAGCATATTTTCCAGCGCATTATCGATGGTATAGGCTGCCAGTTTTTGCCGGTCGCCGTTAATGGCATGGATGATGGCCCGACGCAGCGCGTAACGCACGTCCGATGTCAGCAGAATGGGATCTTTGGTGGCCGCAGAGCTTTCAAGAAGCGTTGAGGCAATGGTCACAATATCCTTAAGCGAGACCTGTTCCAGCAGCAGCTGGCGATAGATGCGCAGCAGCAGGCTGAAGCTAAGCGCGTTGGTCAAATCTTCCGCGAGCTTAGGCGCCTGGGATGCCAGCCGAGCATGCAGATGCGTGATGTCGTCATAGTTAAACAGCTCCGGCAGGTTTTCGCGGGCAACCTTGTTCACGTGCGTGGCGACCACGCTAGCGCAGTCCACCACCTGATAACCCAGATTCAGCGCCTTGGCTTTCTGTTCCGGATCGATCCAGACGATCGCCATGCCGTAGGCGGGATCGGTATCCAGCACGCCGTCAATTTCACCGTAGAGTTCAGCCCCGGGGATCGCCATCAGCTTCTCGGCGTACACTTCGCCGAGCGAGGTGCGTATTCCGTTGATGTATATGGCGTACTGGGCGGGTTTGAGGCGGAAGTTTTCGCGTATCCTGATTTCAGGCAGCAGCACGCCGCACTGTTCTGAGACCACCTGACGCACCCCGCGGATACGCTGTGAAAGCGGGCTGCCTTTGGCCGAGTCAATCAGCGTCACCAGCTTGTACCCCAGGTTAAGCCCAATCGGCTCGACGAGTGGAATGCTTTCCCAGTTAATCGCCGGCGTGGTATCGGTGGAGAGCGCCTCATTGATGGCGTCGTAATCCGTCTCCTCTTCGGCAGGTTTAACCACCTTACTCTGGCGCCAGGCCGCAAACAGCAATAGCCCGGTGAAGCACAGGAAGGCAATGTGCGGCATGCCGGGGACAATCGCCAGGATAAACATGACGAATGCGGCGGTGTAAAGCACCTGCGGCTTGGCCAGCAACTGCGTTTTAATCTCGTCGCTAACGTCGTCGCCGTCGCTGACGCGGGTGACGATAATCGCCGCTGCGGTTGCCAGCAGCAGGGAGGGGATCTGGGCGGCCAGGCCATCACCGATGGTCAGCAGCACGTACTGCTGGAAGGCGTGGCTGGCATCGAGATCGTATTTAAAGATACCAATACAGATCCCGCCGATAACGTTGATGATCAGCACCATGATCCCGGCGATGGCATCCCCGCGAACAAACTTGGATGCCCCGTCCATTGCGCCGTAAAAATCAGCCTCTTTAGACACCTCTTTACGGCGGTCCCGCGCCTGATTCTGGTTGATCAGCCCGGCGTTCAGATCCGCGTCAATCGCCATCTGTTTACCCGGCAGGGCGTCCAGCGTAAAGCGCGCGGACACTTCAGAAATACGTTCCGCACCCTTGGTCACCACCACAAAGTTGATGATCATCAGGATGATAAAGACCACGAAGCCGACGACGAAATCGCCGCCGATTACCACCTGGCCAAACGCCTCAATGACTTTACCTGCCGCCCCTTCGCCTTCATGACCGTGCAGCAATACCACGCGGGTGGAGGCCACGTTCAGGGTCAGGCGCATTAGCGTGGTAATCAACAGCAGCGTCGGGAAGACGGCAAAATCCAGCGGGCGCTGCATATTCACCGCAACCAGCAGCACCACCACCGCCAGCACGATGTTGAAGGTAAACAGGATATCAAGCATCAGCGGTGACAACGGCAGCATGACCATGGCCAGCACGCTAAGAAGTAATATCGGGACGCCTATATGTCCTTTACGGAGTATGGCAAGCGTTTGATGCAGCTTACTGTTCGCCATCGGCTTTTAAGACCTCTTCTGGAATGGTTATTTGCCTGTTCAGGCGGGGTTTTTGTTCAAGCTGGCCGGTACGCCAGGATTTAATCTGCATGACATAGGTCAGCACGTGGGCAATGGCGCGAAACAGCTGGGCCGGTATTTGTTGGTTAACCCGCGTGGTGTGATAAACCGCGCGCGCCAGCGGAGGAAACTCCACGATTTCAATCTGATGCTGGCGGGCGACGTCACGAATATGCAGGGCGATATCGTCCATCCCTTTCGCTACGATATAGGGCGCTTCGGCTTTATTCGGATCGTATTTCAGCGCTACCGCGTAGTGCGTCGGGTTAGTGATAATCACATCGGCATCGGGCACGGTGCGGCTAATCTGGCCCATTGCCATCTGGCGCTGGAGCTGTCGAATGCGTCCCTTAATCTGCGGATTACCGTCGTTGTTCTTGTACTCTTCCTTCACCTCCTGCTTGGTCATACGCATTTTTTTGGTGAACATGAATTTGGTCAACGGCACGTCGAGCAGGGCAAAAATGACGATCACGGCAATAAAATAGACCAGCACATGATGAAGAATACCGAAGCCCTGGTGGATCGCCTGATTCAAGCTCAGCCGCTGAAGATGCAGCAGCGGATCCAGCGAGCTGTGCACCATGCTGTACAGTACAGCGAGAATAATGCTGCACTTGAGCATCATCTTGCCGACATCGACGAAGTGACTGCTGGCAAACAGGCGTTTCACGCCGCTAATCGGGCTTAACTTTTTGAAATCCGGTTTAAGCTTTGAGACGGTAAAAATCCAGCCGCCGGGCACCAGGCTTGCCACAATGCAGGCGATGGGGATTGGCGCAAGCGTGGCGATAAAGCGCACAATGATCCAGACGTTGAGCATCAAAAACTGGCTCAACACCCCTTCATCGTCCAGCCGTCCGGCCATCATCCCAACCGCGGTAAATGATTCGCCCACCAGCTGCTGGTAGTAGGGGAAAAATGTCCCCATCGTGATAAACGATGCCAGCAGCCCAACGGCCATCGTGAGGTCTTTGGAACGCGGCAGGTCGCCCTTTTCGCGCGCTTTACGCAGCTTTTGCGCCGTGGGTTTTTCGCTTTTATCTCCACCCGCCGCCATCAGTGGCTCCTTATGGCTTCGAGCCTGGCCAGAATGTCGTTGGTCAGGTTGAGATAGTGGTCGGGGATGTTGGTCATCATCATCGAAATACAGAGCAGGCCAAACAGCATGCTGATGGGGAAGCCGAGCGAAAAGAGGTTGAGCGTCGGGGAGACGCGGTTTAGCAACCCAAAGCCGCCCTGCACAATCAGCATGACAAAGGTGGTCGGGATGGCGATAAGCGTCGCCGAGGACATAATCCAGCCAAGGCTTTGCACGATCAGCAGCAGGGTGGGTTTGTTAATCGCCTGGCCAATGGGCCACCAGACAAAGCCTTTGTAAAGGATGGTGACCACCAGCAGGTGACCGTCCATCACGAAAAAGAGCAGGCCGCAGAAGGTGTAAATCATCTGCGAAATCACGGTGGTCGAGCTGCCGTTCACCGGGTCATTCATCATTGCCATGCCCAGGCCCATATTCATCGACAGGATGTGCCCTGCGGTTTGCAGCGCGACAAACACCAGCTGCATGGCCATGCCAAACAGCATGCCCCACAGCAGCTGTTCGCCCGTCAGCAGAATTGTTCTCATGGACATCAGCTCGCCCAGCAGGACCTTTTCAGGGAGCATCGGCGTGATGATGACCGCCAGCGCCAGGGCCAGCACCGTTTTAATCCGTCGGCTAAAGGCGCGGTTATCCAGCACGGGGCAGAAGTGCAGAAACGCCAGAATGCGAAAGAACGGGAAGACTAACGCCAGCAGCGGGTTAATCAGCGCGTGAATATCGATACCCATAGCCTGCTAGCCCACCAGCGCCGCCGCCTGCTGGAAAATATTGACGGTGAAATCCACCAGTTGGGTAAGCATCCATTTACCGCCAATAATAAGCACCGCCAGCGTCACCAGAAGGCGGGGCAGGAAGCTCAGCGTCTGTTCGTTAATCTGCGTGGTGGCCTGGAAAATACTGACGCACAGGCCAACGATCAGGCTGGGTATAATCGCGACGGCAGAGATCACCAGCACCAGCTTGATGCCGGTGGCCATGATATCCCCGGCGATGTCCATGGTGACCATTGCTAAAGCCCCTGTACGCTAGAGGTGAGCGTACCGACGATGAGCGTCCAGCCGTCACACAGCACAAACAGCATGAGCTTGAAGGGCAGCGAGACAATCAGCGGCGACAGCATCATCATCCCCATCGCCATTAAAATACTGGCGACAATCAGATCGATGACCAGGAAGGGGATGTAAATCATAAAGCCGATCTGGAACGCGGTTTTCAGCTCGCTCAGCAGGTAGGCGGGCGTAACGACCGTTAAATCCTGTTCCTTTGGCTCACCCGTGACCCCCGCAATCGTCATCATCTGCGACATTGCCTTATTGCTGGTTTGCGCCAGCATAAAGTGCTTAAGCGGCACCTCTGCCTTGCTGAACGCCTGCTTCATGGTGATTTCGTCATTCTGAAACGGCACGACCGCGTCCTGATAGATGGTGGTCCACACCGGGCGCATCACCAGCAGCGTGAGCGCGAGCGCAATCCCGGTCAGGATTTTATTGGGCGGGCTTTGTTGAAGACCTAATGCCTGACGCAAAATCGCCAGCACGATAATAAAGCGCGTGAAGCAGGTCATCATCATCAGCATCACGGGCAGCAGACCCAGCAGGGTCATCAGGATCAGGATTTCAATCTTAACGTTGTAATCCTGGCCGCCGTCGGTGGTTGCCGAGCTGAACAGCGTGATGTCGCCATTGGCGGCCAGCAGCTGCGGAGAAAAGAGCAAACCGCCCAGCAGCAGCAAGGGCAGCGCGGTGCGAAGGCGAGAAATCATGGCGTCAGTTCGCCCAGCTCTTTGCTGTTGAACTCCAGGATGCGCAGGCCGTATTTGTCGTTCAGCACCACGGCTTCGGCTTTGCCGAAGAGGATCCCATTAACCTTGATGTCCAGAGGTTCGCCCGCCATTTTATCAAGCTCAATGACCGAATCATGTCCCACGGTGAGAAGATCGGCCAGAGAGACCTCAACCGAGGCCACTTCCAGCGTCAGCGTCACCGGAATGCGGCTAAACAGCGCCATTTTGCGCAGATCGTCGATGCCTGAAGAGGTTTCGGGTTCAGACTGAAGATCCAGGCGGATATTACCTTCAACGGTCTCTTCTCGCGGCATCTCCGTAAGATTCAGGTCGCCAAAATCCAGGGACTGGCTCAGGTCTTGTTGCTGATCACTCATATTGCTTCTCAATGGTTCTGTCATTAAATTCACAGAGTAGTAACTTGCCGCGATCTTCAGCGATTTTGGCGTCAAAAATCTGTTCTTTACCGATATAAACCGGGACGGTTTCGTTAATATTTACCGGGATAATGTCTCCCGGCCTGATCTTCGCCAGCTGGGCGACGGTCAAATTAAGGCTGCTGACATGCCCGCTAAACTTCAGCGGCATGCTGTAGAACAGGCGTTCTATTTGGGACGGCGTAGGCGACGTCTGTTTGTTGCCGGGGTGTCCCCGATCGGGTGACCGCAGTGCCGCCAGCATTTGATCGACATGCGCGTTATCAAACAGCAGCGTAAAACTGCCCTCCTCATAACCTTCCAGCACGAACGTAACGCACCATGACCACTGATTAATCACCGTGGTGTTATCGCTCTTAATCTCTACGTCCTTGCCAAATATCTCTTCATCGATAAGAAGGCGCGTCAGATCCAGTCCGATTTTATTTTTCAGCCGGTCTTCCGTTTTGGTGACAGGCTGATCGACATCCAGGGATTTATTTCGACTCTCTTTTCCCAGCCCGTAATAATCGTGAAGGATCTGGAGTAGCAAGGTGCGCTCAATGCTGAAAGCAATAGAGCCAAAAGGGGTAGTAAATAGCTGCGTGTTTTTATAGTTCTGGTCGATAGCAAAATGCATCGACTTTAACGCAACGTTCACCCGCAGCTTTTTCAAAAAATAGATGCTTAACCGTGCATCGAATATATCAAAGCTGTCGTTCATTAATTTGGGAAGCTTATGCCAGGGGCGCCCGAGCTTACTCACATCGAGCTTTACCATATCGGGGAGTTCCTGACGCTGGTAGATTTTTATTCTCTGAGGAGCTGCTGGCATAGGGTCTTCCGCGTAACGATCGCCTTAAGCAACTGCCCTTCACATTAAGGCGTTTGCTTATTGGCAGAAAAAATATTTAAGTTCTTTTTAACCTTGTCGCTTAGATAAGTGAGTTGGTCAACCGCGCCATAAAGGTCTTGCGCGAAGAGCTTTATTAGGGACAAGAATTAGACGCTGTTTGGCGACCGTAATCAAGACGCTAAAGATTATTAATTCGTTATTTCAGGACGATTAATCGCCATTAATATTTAGTCTAACTTCATGAAATATAAGGGTTAAGATTTTAATACCCATTAAAAACAAGACAATTCTTAACGCACCGTTATAATACGCGAAGTTCATGAATTTCTGCGTTTTGATGACGTCCGGTAAATTCATATTGCCCCTACCGAATACTTGCCTTTATACATGTTCCAGCGATGGGGCATCAGGCTCGTATACGCTTCAGGCTAACAGTCAGCTTAAATGTTGGTGAGTTGTTATGAGTATTGTTATTGAACATGATGTACGTAATGAAAATGGATTTGTTGCCAGTGCGCCTGAAAGCGTAAATGTATTTTCATTAGCACGCCGTGTTGCTAAATATAATGTATCGGTACTTATTACAGGTGAGACGGGTACAGGTAAGGAGTGCGTTTCACGTTACATCCATGAAAATGCATTGGGGGCCGATGCGCCCTATGTTGGCGTTAACTGTGCAGCGATTCCTGAAAGCATGCTGGAAGCGATTTTATTCGGTTATGAAAAAGGCGCATTTACCGGTGCGGTAACGGGTGTTGCCGGGAAATTTGAACAGGCCAACGGCGGAACGCTGCTTCTGGATGAAATCGGGGATATGCCGCTGGCGCTTCAGGCTAAATTACTGCGCGTGTTGCAGGAGCAGGAAGTTGAACGACTGGGAAGCCATAAAAAAATCCCTCTGGATATTCGCCTGGTCGCTTCCACAAATAAAGATTTACAGCAGGAAATTGCTGAAGGGCGCTTCCGCCAGGATCTGTTTTATCGTATTTCCGTTGTGCCGATTCATATTACACCGCTGCGCGAACGTCGCCTGGATATTATTCCAATGGCGCTGCGTTTTATCGCCAAATACAAAGCTTTTCACAAAGGCAATATCCGCCTGAGCGATGAGGCCCGCCACGCGCTGCTGGCCTATGACTGGCCTGGCAACGTTCGCGAGCTGGAGAACGTTATCCAGCGGGGAATGATTTTGAGCAACGGGGAAGAGATTGCCGCGCAGGACTTTGGCTTACCCGTGCCTGCGTCGTTATCGCCCGTTTCCGCGGTCGACCTGATGCCAGCCTATCGCGAACAGCAGGCGGCACCGGCCGCCATTGGCAACGTCAAGCTTCATGGCCGCATGGCGGAGTATCAGTACATCATTGAGTTACTCAAACGCCATAAGGGCAATAAGTCCAAAACGGCCGCTTTCCTCGGCATTACCCCGCGTGCTTTACGCTACCGACTCGCCTCAATGCGCGAGGAAGGTATCGATATCGAATGCTACTCCTGACGCACGCAAGAGAATAACGACATGGACAAAATTACCGCCATCGGTATGCAGGCCCGCCAGCAGGCGATGCTGGACAGGATGCACAACACGGCTGCCGTTGCCTCCACCGGGACGTTGAGCACGCCTCCGCTCATTGCGCCGGGCGCCTCTTTATCCGGGATCACGGGAGCGTCACAACCCTCCTTTTCACAGGTCCTGAACAACGCTATCGACAACGTTGACGCTGCGCAGCACGCCGCTGGAGCAAAACAGAAAGCCATAGAGCTGGGTCAAAGTGACGACCTGGCCGGGGCCATGATCGAATCGCAAAAAGCCAGCGTGGCGTTTTCCGCCATGATGCAGGTGCGAAACAAACTCACCACCGCGCTCGACGAAGTGATGAATACACCGCTGTAAGGTTTCCCTCGTGCTGACAAAGTTAAAAGATAAATTTTCCGCATTATCCCTCCCGGAAAGTCGCCTGAAGCCGCAGTGGCTGATGGCGGCAGGCGCTGTACTGCTGGCGGGAGCGATTGTATTTTCGCTCTGGCGCAGCAATCAGGGCTATGTTGCGCTCTACGGCAGCCAGGAGAAATTGCCCGTCGCTCAGGTTGTTGAGGTACTGGGGGCGGAATCTATTGCTTACCGTATCAACCCTGACAACGGTCAGATCCTCATTCCCGAAGACAAACTGCCGCGGGCGCGTATGGCGCTGGCGGCAAAAGGCATTACCGCCGTGATGCCGGACGGCTACGAGCTGATGGATAAAGAAGAGATGCTCGGCAGCAGCCAGTTTGTCCAGAACGTGCGCTACAAGCGCAGCCTGGAAGGCGAGCTGGCCCGCAGCATTATGGCGCTCGATCCGGTTGAGAACGCGCGCGTCCACTTAGGGCTGAGCGAGTCCAGCTCCTTCGTGATGACCAACAAGCCGCAAAGCAGCGCCTCGGTCATGCTGCAGCTGCACTACGGCAAACATCTTGATGAGCAGCAGGTTGCGGCAATAGTACAGCTGGTCGCGGGAAGTGTGCCCGGCATGCAGGCCGCCAGCGTGCGCGTGGTGGATCAGTCCGGGAATCTGCTGTCGGAAAACGGCCAGCAGAACGGCAGCAACATGGCGAACATCCGCCAGGGGCGCGACGTCGTTGAGCGGATCAAAAATGAGACCATCAACAACATCTCCGGCCTGCTGACCCCGCTGTTTGGTAGCGATAATTTTCGCATCAGCGTGACGCCTAGCGTCGACATGAGCAGCGTGGAAGAGACGCAGGAGCGTCTGGGCAAAGAGCCGCAGATCAGCGATGAAAATATCTCACGTGAAAATACCACCAACGAGCTGGCCATCGGCATTCCGGGCTCGCTGAGCAACCGCCCGGTCAATCAGCCTGCACAACCCGTAGCCCCGCAGGCGGCAGATCCGCAGGCCGCGCAGGCGCAAACCAGCAATCCGTCTTCACTTTCCAGCCGCAGCCAGGAGCAGCGTAAATATGCCTTCGATCGCGATATTCGCCATATCCGCCATCCCGGCTACAAGCTCGAAAAACTGCGCGTGGCGGTGGCGTTAAACCAGGCTGCGCCATCGCTTGCCAGCATGACGCCAGAGCAGCTCACCGCCCTGACCCGGCTGGTGGAAGATGCCGCAGGGATCGAGAAAGCGCGCGGCGATTCGCTGACGCTGGACAGATTGGCCTTCGTCGAAAGAACCGTCGATGGCCTGCCGGTGCTGAAATGGTGGCAAGACCCGAATATCCAGTACTGGGGACAAAACGGTGGGATTGGCATGCTGATCCTGCTCACGCTGCTGTTTGGTCTGCGTCCGCTGGCGCAGCGCTACGGTCGACGTGAACCGCCTGAACGCGTTGCGATTGAAGGTAGCGCCCAGAAGGACGCAATTGAGAACGAACTGGTGACGACGGAGGCCGGTCTGGCCGGACTTCCTGGCCCGGCATTTAACCAGGATACGGAGCTGCCGCCGCAAAGTTCCGGCCTGGAAACCAAGGTCGAATACCTGCAAATGCTGGCCGAAAACGAAACTGAACGTATGGCTGAAGTACTGAAACAATGGATCAACAGCAATGAGCGAACTGACAGCAAGTCATAGCAGTAAAGGTAGCGTGAAAACAGGGCGCAGCCGGCTGGAGCAGGCCGCCATTCTGTTGCTCAGCGTGGGTGAAGAGGCGGCCGCCAAAGTGATGCAGAAAATGAACCGCGACGAGGTCATTTTGTTGAGCGACACCATGGCGCGCCTCCACGGCGTTAAGGTCGATCACGCACGCCATGCGATGAATAACTTTTTCGATGACTACCGCGAGCAGAGCGGCATCAACGGCGCGTCGCGCAGCTACCTGCGCGGCATCCTTGAAAAGGCGCTGGGGGGCGAAATCGCCAGCAGCGTGATTAACGGGATTTATGGGGACGAGATTCGACACCGCATGGCCCGCCTGCAGTGGGTCGATGTCCCACAGCTGGCAGCCCTGATCGAGCAGGAGCACCTTCAGCTGCAGGCCGTCTTCCTTGCCTTCCTGCCGCCGGACGTGGCGGCGGGCGTGCTGAGCGCGCTCTCGCAGGAGCGTCAGGATGAAATCGTCTGGCGTATTGCGCGCCTGGACGACGTTAACCGGGACGTCATCGACGAGCTGGACAAGCTGATTGAACGCGGCGTGGCGGTGTTGTCCGAGCATGGTTCGAAGGTAATTGGCATCAAGCACGCGGCGAACATCGTTAACCGCATCCCCGGCAACCAGCAGCAGCTGCTGGAACAGCTGCGCGAACGCGATGCCGACGTGGTGGACGAGCTGGAGCAAGAGATGTACGAATTCTTCATCCTCAGCCGCCAGACGCCAGCGACCCTGCAGCGCCTGATGGAAGAAGTTTCCATGGAAGAGTGGGCGATCGCCCTTAAAGGTACCGAGCCGGTGCTGCGCCAGGCGATCTTCAACGTCATGCCCAAGCGTCAGGTCACGCTACTACAGTCCACCACCGCGCGCCTTGGCCCCGTGCCGGTCAGCCGCGTGGACCACGTGCGTAAAGAGATCATGGCCACGGTGCGCCAGCTGGCGGAAGAGGGTGAAATTCAGGTGCAGCTCTTTGCCGAGCAGACCATGGAGTAACCCATGTACAAAAAACAGAGCTTACCCTTAAGCGCGCTGACCAACAGCCGCCAGGCGGTGATTAAACCCCGTCTGCATAAGTTTCCGCCGCTGCGCAAGCAACGCACGGCGCAGAGCCATCCGCATGACAACCACCCGGTGATGGATGACGCGGCGCTTCAGTCACAGCTGCAGCAGGGCTTCCAGGATGGGCTGAACAGCGGTTTCGCTCAGGGCCTGGAAGAGGGCAAAAGTGAGGGCTACCAGGAAGGGTTGCGTCTCGGCTTTGACGAAGGCGTTCGCAAAGGTCGTTCCGAGGGCACCGTGCAGGCGCGCCAGCAGTTCCTGGAGGCCGCCCATCCTCTCGACAGCATTATTGCGTCGATGGAATCGTTTATGGCGAGCTACGAGCAGCGCCGCCGCGAGGAGCTGCTGCAGCTGGTGGAAAAGGTCACGCGTCAGGTGATCCGCTGCGAGCTGTCCCTGCATCCCACGCAAATTCTCACGCTGGTGGAAGAGGCGCTCAGCGCGCTGCCGCAGCAGCCGGAGCAGGTCAAAGTGCTGTTAAACAGCGACGAGCATCGCCGCATCAGCGAAGCGGAGCCTGAAAAAGTGGCGCACTGGGGGCTGACCGCCGATCCCGATCTCCCGCCAGGCGAATGCCGGGTGATCACCAATACCACTGAAATGGACGTCGGCTGTCAGCATCGCCTCGACCAGTGCATGGATGCCCTGAAGGCCAACCTGCTGCCGGAAGCGCACGATGAGTGACCACGACTTCGAGCAGGTCTTACGCTCGCTGGAAAATATCAACCTGGCGCGCGTGGCGGGCAGGCTGGTGCGCGTAACGGGTATCCTGCTTGAGTGCGTCGGCTGCCGCCTGGCCGTCGGGCAGCTTTGCCAGGTTGAAGATGGCGAAGGGGCATTGATTGAGGCGCAGGTCGTCGGTTTCGATCGCGACGTGACCTTTTTGATGCCCTTTAAGCAGCCTGCCGGACTGATGGCGGGCGCGCGCGTCTACCCGATGGACAAACAAAGCGGCGTGCTTATTGGCGACCAGTGGCTGGGACGCGTGGTTAACGGCCTCGGCGAGCCAATTGATGATAAAGGCAAGCTGACCGGCGACACCGTGCTGCCGCAGCAGCTGCCGCAGGTGCATCCCCTGAAGCGCCAGCCGGTTGAGGCGCCCCTTGATGTTGGCGTCAGGGCGATTAACGGTCTGCTGACCATCGGCAAAGGGCAGCGCGTGGGGCTGATGGCGGGCAGCGGCGTCGGTAAAAGCGTCCTGCTCGGGATGATCACCCGCTACACCCAGGCAGAAGTGGTGGTAGTGGGGCTGATCGGCGAGCGCGGGCGAGAAGTGAAAGAGTTTATTGACCACTCCCTGGGCGAAGCCGGACGACGAAAGTCGGTCATCGTTGCCGCGCCTGCGGATGAATCACCGCTGATGCGCATTAAGGCGACGGAACTGTGCCACACCATTGCCAGCTACTATCGCGACAAAGGCAAAGATGTACTCCTGCTGGTGGATTCCCTGACCCGCTATGCCATGGCGCAGCGCGAAATCGCGCTCTCGCTCGGCGAGCCGCCGGCCACGAAAGGGTATCCGCCCTCGGCGTTTGGGCTGATCCCCAAACTGGTTGAAAGCGCGGGCAACAGCGAAAGCGCCGGCTCGATGACCGCCATTTACACCGTGCTGGCCGAAGGCGATGACCAGCAGGATCCGATTGTCGACTGCGCGCGCGCGGTGCTGGACGGGCATATCGTCCTGTCGCGCCACCTGGCGGAGGCCGGGCACTATCCGGCGATCGATATTGGGCAGTCCATAAGCCGCTGCATGAGCCAGATAACCGGGCGCGATCATCAGCGCTCTGCCCGCACCCTCAAGCAGCTTTATGCCGAATATCAAAGCATTAAACCGCTGATCCCACTCGGCGGCTACGTGGCGGGTGCCGATCCGCTGGCCGATAAAGCCGTCAACCTCTCTCCGGCGATTACCCGCTATCTGCAGCAGGAAGTGCAGGACGCGGCTCCGCTCGATAAAACCATTGCCGACTTGAACATACTGGCCCAGGCAGGATGATGAACGATGAAAAAAATCATTACGACTCTTGAGCAGCTTCACCTGATGCGTAACCGCGCGGTGCAGGATCTCAGCGCCCGGCTGGCCTCACAGCAGCAGCTGTGCCAGCGGCTGGAGAAGAATATCCACGCCCTGTCGAACCTGGTGATCAGCCCGGTACAGGAGATGGCGGGCGGTGCGAGCATGCTCTGCAATCAGTCGGTCTATAAGCGTCATATTCAGCGCGTGATCGACTGGCAAAAGCAGGAGCAGGCGCTGGCGAGCGTAGAAGCCCAGAAGCTGCAGGGGAACCTGCTGGCAGAATCCCGCAGGGAGAAAAGCCTGGAGCTGGTGCTGGCTGAACGCCGCAGCGTGCAGCGCCTGGCGAACGAGCGGCGGGAGCAAAAAGCGACGGATGCGGTTTCAGCCCAGTGCTGGCTCCGACAGCAGCAGGCGCAGCGGCAGCGATAAAATGACCACGAATCTGATGCAAAACCTGCTGAAGCGCCAGCAGCAGAAGAAAGCGCACGCCACGCCGTTCGTCAGCGTCGTGTGCCCCACCTGGAACCGCCGGGCGTTTTTGCCCTACCTGCTCTATATCTTCCAGTATCAGGACTATCCTGCCGACAGGCGCGAGCTGATTATCCTGGATGACTCTGAGCAGAGTAACGAAGATCTGATCGCGATGATGGTCGATCCGGCGGTGTGCACGGTGCGCTATGTCCACAGCTCAGAGCGCCTCGATCTGGGTAAAAAGCGCAACATGCTCAACGAGATGGCCAGCGGCGAATACATCATCTGCTTCGACGATGATGACTACTATCCGCCAAACAAGATCAGCGCGCAGGTGACGGCAATGCAGACCAATAACGCCCTGTTTTCCGGCAGCGACACGATTTATATCTGGTATAGCCATCTGGATAAAATCTACCAGACCCATTCATTCGGGAAATATCACGCGCTCAACGGTACGTTTGGCTATCACCGCAACTTCCTGAAAAATCATCGCTATGAAGACGCGGCGACGCTCGCGGAAGAGCAGGCGTTTCTGAACAACTTTACGACGCCGATTCAGCAGATCGATCCGCGCCAGGCGATCCTCTGTATTTCCCACAGTGCCAATACCTACGATAAAGATTTTGTACTCGGCTCCTCAAAACCGGTGGACTTAACGCTGGAAGATTTCGTCACCGACCGAAGCCTGCTGAGCCACTACCGGCGCTTAAGCCAGGCCCCGCTGAGTACGTCCGTGGAGTGGCAGGCTTTCGACAAGGTGGCCGTGCTATACGATCCGCAATCTGATGAGCTTGCCCCGCAGGTGCAGTCGCTTGTTGCTCTGGGCCTGAAGCGCGAACAGCTGGTGCCGGTGGCCGTTAATCCGGCCGATAGCGAGCTTGAGCAACACCGTCAGGCGCTTGAGCTTGCGCAGGGGAAGGGGTGGCGCAGCGTGCTGCTGCTGGATGCCTCCGTGAAGTTTGTGCGTAAAGAGATGTCCCTGAAAACGGTCAATCAGCTGTTGATACGCCTGCCGCATATCGACTGGCAGGTGGTGTTGCTGGGCGCGCGCTATAACAGCATTTCGCCCCTCAAGGCGCTGCCCGGCGTGGCGCGGGTGCTTGATGCCGGCTGCGGCTGTGCCTATGCGGTCAACGGATCCTACATCCCAACGCTGCTTGCGCACTACCGACAGGCGGAAAATCTTGATGCCTGCTGGCCTGCACAAATGCAGTCGCACTGCTGGCTGGGGCTGCAGCCGAGTTTCGCCTTTTTACCTGAGATACAAGACCCGACGAGTGGTGCACCGATCGACTGTACCCACTGGTTCTTCCGTAAAAATTTTCAATGATAAACGCCGCCATAGCAGCGGCTGGAGCAGTCCGTATGGAATTAATTGAACACTACCAGCCTGAATTCGTTCTCCGTTTCCGCGCGCGCGAAGCCGCCTGCGCCTGTCTGGCCTGCCAGGCCGCCGCGGGCAACTGGCCGCATGTGAGCACGTCGTTGGGTAACCAGCAGCGTGACAGTCTTAACGCGGCCTGTGAAAGCGCGGCGCGTGACATACTGCTGAATCCGGACGCGTTTGTATTGCACGCGGGTGAAGCCGCATCCGACGGCGAACGTGAAGATAACCCGTGGAATGAAGTCCTCAATCAGCAGTGCATCAATATGGCCGTTCACCCGGCGCTGACGCTGCAAAGCAGCCTGTATGCCATTGGCGTATTGCTCAGCAAGGCGCAGCGCTACGTGGATGAAAACCAGTGCGACCCGCAGCAGATGGTCACGATGGGCGAGCAGCTTTCGCAGCTGGCGGAGAGCGGCATTCTGAACGAACAGTTCGCCATGCTGCCGACAATTGAGGTAAACCGCGTCGAAGCTCTGGGGGACATGGGGGCGATGCGTCTGAACCTCAATCTTCCGCCTATGCAGAAGATGATGTTTATGCTGAAGCTCAGCGAGCTGGCGGTGATGGAGCCTGCAAGGCTGCAGGATCGCCTGCGCGAACTGGACGCAAAGCCGATCCCGCTGCTGGAGGCGCAGCCGCATATTTTGCGTAACATGCTGATTTACCGCCTGTACGGGGAGTTCTATCCGGGAGCGGCGTTTGATCACTACGGCGAAGCGCTCATGTCCCTGACGCGTCAGTTCTTCCAGGTGAAAATGCTGTGCGCGATGTGGCTGGAGGATAATGCAGAGCTGACGGAAGACGATTTTATCAGCCTGGTAAGCGCATGGAGTGCCTGGCAGCAACAGTCAGGGACGCCAGAGGCGCTGAATTCCGCGGACTATACGCTGCTGTGCGGCCTGTCGTTAATCTAGTCCGATAGGGCGTAACGCATACCCTCCAGGGGTATGCGTTTATTGACGGCCCTATTTTTTCAGCCGACGGAACAGGTAGAAATCGGCAAATGAGGTGTTGTTTTGATCTCGAATATCAAAAGGATAGGAGTTGGGCACCCAGTCGAGTAATTCCCAGTCGGCGGCCCTGTTTTTTACAATCCAGTCCGTGAATTTGCGGTGGCGAACGTGCTTAACATGCCCGCCCAATAGCGCGTTAAGCTTCTCATCATTTGACGCATAGATAGCAACGAAACGTTCCGCGGCGTCAAACAGTGTCTCCATATACTGCGTGAATACGCCGTCTTCAATCAGGTGATAAATCACGTCCAGCGAAAGTGCCAGCTCCGCTGTCTTGCCCTTCCACTCGCTTACCGGGTAAAAGTCTTTGGTCGGATCGCTGGCAAAACGGTGCTGACAGCGCTGTAAGGCATGTTCGGAAACGTCGAATCCGGTGTAACGTGGATAGCGGGACAGGGATAGCTGGTTGCCGTCCCCGCAGCCAAATTCTACCACCGAGGCAATTTTCTCCCGCGCGACAAACTCATTAAGCACGTTCGCTTTGAATTCGGCGAGACGCCCATAAGACCCCGCGCCGGAGTTGCCCGCCAGGCGGTAACGGTCATCCCAGTATTGTGCGGAGTGGCGAAAGGCCAGTGAATTTTCAGTATCAGACATGGTGTATCCTGGTGCGTCAGGCGCATAGACGGTGGAGATAGGGCGCGACGGGCGTGCCGTTCAGTAGCGCATGCTTTAAATCGGACATCATCTGCGGATGATCCGGTGAATCGGGATGCAGGCTAAAGGCCCGGCAAAACTTCTGCGGGAAGGTGGCGTTCAGATATTCGCGAAGAGGGGCCGCTTCCAGCGAATCTGCAATCAGGACTGGCAGGCTGGAAAACGGCAGGGCTTTATCTGAAACGATAAGCAAATGAAAGTGCTTATCCTGCTGGGCTCCCAGCCGTTGAATCTGTCCGAGAAGTTGTTCAAGCGGGGTAGTTATTGCGTTTAGCACGAGCACGACATGCTCAAGATCGCAGGCGGCAGCCAGCGTTTCTCTGCGGGTCTGAATAAATGACTCGATCTCTTTCCGGCTTTTTCCCGGGAATAGCGTTTCAGACCGGTAGCGTTTCAGCAAAGACTGGAAGATACGATACTCATACGTCGCATCAACGGGCTTGCCTAACCCGGTGAGGTTATCGTCGTGCAGGCGATAGGCGATATTGCACTGCGGCGTAAACGCTATACGTGCGACACCCACCGCGCGAGACCAGAATTCGTAATCATGAGCACGCAGATAATGCGTGTCATAACTTCCTGTTTTTGCATAGAGCGCACGGCGTACGCAGCATCCCGGATTAGAAATGAAGTTGCCATGGGGAAGCTGATGCAGCCAGTTTGCCGGCGCGTGATTGAACAGTGCGAAATACTGTTTTTCCCCCTGCAACGTTTCAAGCCCACAGGAGATGACGTCGGTTTGCGGCCAGCGTTGCAGAAGGGTGCGATAGTAGGTAACGGCGTTTGGATGGAGTAAATCATCGCTGTCCAGCCAGACAAGATACTCCCCGCGGGCTTCTGCGATGCAGCGGTTACGCGTGTCAGGTGCGTTAGAATGGGCCTTGCGAACGATACGAAGGCGGGGATCGTCGATATGTGCAATCGTCTCGAGGCTGCCATCCGTTGAGCCATCGTCCACAACCACGACTTCATAATGTCGATCCCTTTGATTCAGAGCAGAACACACCGCAGGCAGCAAATAGCGTTCACGGTTATAGCAAGGAATAACGATGGAGAACAGTGAGGTATCGTTTACCGCGGGCTGCCAGACAGAGGTGTAGCGTTCCGGCAGCTCGTGCTGCTTGAGTAACGCTTGCGCTTCGCGCAGGTACTGTTCTGGCTGCGCATTCCCTTCTGCGATCCGCGCCACGGCATCATCAAGGGAGAGGAAAAGATAATCAGAGGGGAGATATTCAGCCAGGCCACCGGGGGCATGGAAAACGACAGGCTTCAACCCTGCCAGCATCGCTTCAAATACGCCCATTCCCTGAGATTCGTGATAGCTGGTTGACAGAAGGAATGATTTATCTGCATACCATGCGGGCATTTTTTCCGCTGCCAGCGCCCCGCAGATAACAATATTGCGGCGTAAGCCATAAACGGCGATCAGTTCACAGAAGCTCTCATACAGGCACTGATCCTCTATGCGGCCCGCGATAAAGAGCGTATAGCGTGAGTCTTGCTTAACCAGCGCCTGCATGATGGGAAGCAGCATGACGAGGTTTTTCTGTGCGGCGAAACGCGCCACGCAGGCGATGTGCCACGGGTTTCGGCGTGCAGAGGGTTTTATCGCGGGAAGGTGAGCCGTTAAATTAGCGAGTACGGTCATTTTGAGCTGAGGCGGTAAGGTTTTCCCCATCACCGTGATAAACCGTTTCTTCATCGACTGGCTGACGAAGATGACTTCGTCAACATTGTTCCAGTCAGCCTGTAAAAACGCCTCTCCGTAAAGCTCGTAACGGTGAATTCGGCAGACGATCCGGCAATATTTCGGCATCTTGCTGGCCGCTATAATCGCGCCATCACCCCATTCAAACCATGCCACATCGCAATGGCGAAGCGCATTGAGCAACGCCTCCTGCGTCAACGCATTTCCCGACAGCTCGCTGACCCAATGCCCCTGGCTGCGCATCAGCCTCATCACCGGCTGCATAAAGTGAAAATTATCGCTGGTGGCGGTCACAAGAATTCGCTGTTTTTCAGCATCCAACGGGACAAAACGGTGGGTGACAGGTACGCCGGTTTCGGCGACGCAGCGGTAGCCGCGGCGGCTGAATGCCAGGCTCATTTCAGCGAACGTATCTGGCGTCGCGTCCTCCAGGGTGACGGGAGCTCCGCTTTGTACGACCTCCTGCAGGGAAATCAGACGCTGTTCGCGAGGCTGGAGGGCAGAGAGCGTAGTGGGATGTTGTGTATCAGGAAAAGACATGGCGACTACACCTGCTCATAAAGCCAGTTTTCCGGCTCGCTGATATTGAGCAGGTTTTGCAGGATCTCCTGCTGCATCGACAGTACGGCGATATTGCTGTCGTTAAGCACCTTGCACTCTGCCGCCACCTGCTCAAGAGAATCCCAGAGCGTATTGAGCTGAGTTTGATGCTGGGCGGGAAGGCGGGAGAACAGGGTACGCAGGCCGGGCGAGCCGACGGGGATCCCGAGCTGGGTCAGCAGCTGATAGCGCTGTTTGCTGTTCTGAGAGAGCTTCTCGTAATGCGCAACGAGCTGCGGGTTTAGCACATCCAGCCGTGCGGCATCACGTGCGATAAGCCACTGGCGCTGATCGGCAAGAAGGGATTTCAGGCTTGCGTAGGTTTCACGGTCTTCCACCATGCCCTGCACCAGCGTTTTTACGCACTGAGCGGCGTTACTCATTGTTACCTCTGATAATATTTCTCGATAGCGCTGGTCAGCGAGTCGATATCGACGCTGATTTTCCCGTTCGCTATCGCGTCTTTCATGCTGGCAACGCGCGCCATATCGACTTCTGGCAAGGCTGCCAGCTGGGTCTGCGCATCACCAAGAACAGGGTCGATGGCAGCGGTTCGTGTGGTTTTCATCTCTTCAGTGCCAGCGGCGCGCGTCGGGGTCGTGGAGCTGGCCTGGTTGACTGCGCTCGTCATTGCGTACTGGGTGGATGTCACTTTCATCGCGGTACTCCATCTTCGGTATTTTTATTGGTCGTTTTCGCCGGGGGTTGTCATGCGGAAAAACGCTTTCCCGGCGCCTTACCAGGGTAAAGCGGCGCATTTCCGTGAAAACTTAAACGGAACAGCATATTTTATCGGGTTGTGGAAAAGCCGGTTCTGACCACGCCCATATCCACTACCGTCCCGGTGACTTCCCGCTCGCTGCTTTCGTTTTTCACCTTGATCATCTCGCCTTTTCGCCCCTTTTTGCTGGCAATGCCCATCGTGCGGGCCTCTACGCCATCCTGAACGGCAATCATCAGCACGCGCTGGCCGCGCTCCACCATCACCGGTGAATCAAGCTGGCTTTGGCTAATGGGCTGAAGCTCGCGTACGCGGCGCTTAAGGGTTAACCCCACCACCTCGTCCGGGCGGGTGATATAGCCGCTGCGCAGGTTGCTGATGTTGAATTTCCTGCGCGTGAGGTCGGAGGCGGCAAGCACGTGACCGCGCTCAAGCGTCTCTTTCGCCATCAATACCTGCAGGTAGATATCGGGTTTTACCGTCACCGCCACATCCCAGCCGCTTCCGGCCTCGCAGCGCACGTCAAAGCGCAAGCGACGTAAATCAAGGTGTTCACCTCCCGGCATGCTCACGCTGAGCGGTACAGGGCAGGGCGCGTATTGCGAAATCTCGGAGGGAATAAACAGGTTCAGCTTCGCCTGATAATCCTCCCAGCGATTGCGTTCCGCTTCCTGACGAATGGCCTCTGCTGCCTGTTGCTGAACGCGCGCATATACCTGCTTGCGCGCGGTGGACGCCTCAGGCTGGGCAGCGGCCGGAAGTGCAAAAACGCAGAGCAGCGCCGCGAAAACAGGCCAGCGGAATAAAACCTTCCCTTTTGGACTGTGACTTCTTGAAAAATACATTGAATTCATGATGTTAAAAACCTGGCACGATAGTTGCTTTATATGCTGTAGCAACACGGACTATCGCAGGTGTCCATCATCAGAAAGGAGTGAGCTGTGAGTATTACTTTTGATAAGGCATTGGGCGTTCATCCGCAGGCTGTAGCACTTCGACTTTCCAGGGCGGAACTGCTTTCAGCAAATCTGGCTAACGTCGATACCCCCAATTTCCAGGCTAAAGATATTGATTTTGCCGCGGAGATGCAACGTTCACAGCGGGATTTCTTTCCCGGGACTGCGCCGCAGGAGATGTATCGCGTGCCGTATCAACCCTCCTCGGACGGCAACACCGTTGCGCTGGACGTGGAGCAGGCGGAGTTTTCAAAAAACGTGCAGGACTATCAGATGAGCCTGGCGTTTTTAAACATGAAATTCACCGGCCTGAAAAAAGCAATTGAAGGTAAGTAATTGAATCAGGTGACGAAAAATGGCTTTTAGCGATATTTACCGCGTTTCGGGTTCGGCGATGACGGCGCAAACCGTCCGCCTGAACACCATCGCCAGTAACCTCGCCAACGCCGAAACCCCGGCGGTGGATGAAGGAAATGTGTACAAAGCGCGCCGCCCGGTCTTTGCCGCGGTGTATCAGAACGACCAGCTGATGAGCGACAAGGCGCTGACCGGCGCACGCGTTCAGGTTCTGGACGTTGTCTCGACGGGCAATGCCGTGCAGCGCTACGAACCGCATCACCCGATGGCAAATGCGGACGGTTACGTCTGGTACCCGGACGTCAACGTGGTGGAGGAGATGGCCGACATGATGTCCGCGTCGCGTAACTTCGAAACCAACGTCGATGTTCTTAACAATGTAAAAAGCATGCAGCAGAGCCTGCTGCGTCTTGGAGAGGCGTAACACATGAGCGTGAATGGCGTATCGAACCAATCCGGCACCTCAACCTACGACAGCGGTGTCTCGGCGAATGACAACACGGCGGCAGGCATGAACAACCTGTTTATGCAGCTGCTGGTCGCGCAGATCCAAAATCAGGACCCGCTTAATCCTACCGACGGTACCGAGTATGTCAGCCAGCTGGCGCAGCTGACTCAGGTGCAGTCGATGGAAACCATGTCAAAGCTGATGGCGAACAACGCCGTGCTGATGGACAACCTTCAGACGCTCACCACGGGCAACCTGGTCGGGCAAAAAGTGATGGTGCAGACCGACACGGTTGAAACCGACGGCAGCACCAATATTGATGGTCGCCTGACGCTGGATCATGCCGCCAATACCGTCACCGTGATTGTGAAAGATGAAAGCGGCAACGAGACCAAAATTGAGCTGGGCAAGCAGGAGAAAGGGACGGTGGATTTCAACATCGATCCTGACGCGCTGGGCTTGAAAGAGGGGAAATACACCCTCTCCGTGGTGACGGATACCGAAGAGACCAAGGTTCCGATTGAAGTTGGCGGCGTGGTGAACAACGTGCGCATTCCGCTCGACGGCAGCCCAACGCTGCTGAACATCACCGGCATTGGCGAAGTGGCTTACAACAATATTACGCAGTTTGGGCAGTCGAAGGACAAAAACCCAAAGGGATTAATGAGTTAATCAGGAACAACTATGAGCTTTGACATTGCAATTTCGGGCTTGAATGCCATTAACCAGCAGCTGGGTGCGATCTCCAACAACATCGCCAACTCCGGCACCGTGGGCTTTAAGTCTGGCCGCGCGGAGTTTGCTTCGCTCTATGCGGAAGGACAACCGTTGGGCGTGGGCGTGACCGGCATCGCCCAGAGTATTTCCAAAAGCGGAAGCATTTTTTCCTCTGCCAGCAGCCTTGACCTTGCGATCAACGGCGACGGCTTCTTTGTGATGCGCGACAGCGCGGGCAGCACGGCATACACCCGCGCGGGCTACATGCAGACCGACAGCCTTGGCAACCTGATTAACGGCCAGGGTATGTATCTGCAGGGCTATCCCGTTGATGCCAACGGCGTGATCCAGACCGGTACGGTCGGTAACCTGACCATCAGCAGCGGTTCGCTTCCGGCGAAGGCCACCAGCACCCTCGACTTTACGGCCAACCTTAACGCCAACGAAAAGCTGCCAAAAAACACCACCTTCGATCCGACCGACGAAACCTCTTACAACCACACCTACGCCACGCAGGTGTATGACTCCCTGGGCCGTGAGCACACGCTGAAGCAGTATTTTGTTAAAACCAGCGATAACGAGTGGGAAGTGCACTACTACATGGATGACCAGGATATGGGCACCACGCAGAAGATGACCTTCACCGAGCAGGGCGTGCTGGAGACGCCTAACGGTGCCGTCAACATTACGGCAGATATCCCCGGCGCGGAAGGGATCGAACTGGCGCTGAGCTACAACGGGACCACGCAGTTCGGTTCTGATTTCTCCGTCAGCAAAAACAACGGTAACGGCTACGCCTCCGGCGAGCGCACCGGGCAGACCATCGACAAAGACGGCAGCGTTTACGCCACCTTCTCTAACGGCGAACGTCTGCTGCAGGGCCAGGTGATTCTGGCGACATTTGCTAACCCAAACGGCCTCTCGTCGCAAAACGGCACGACCTGGACGCAAACCGCCAGCTCAGGCGCACCGCTGACCGGTACGCCGGGCACGGGTCTGCTGGGCGCGCTGACCTCGAATACGCTGGAAGGCTCTAACGTTGACCTGACGGCGGAGCTGGTCGGGCTGATGACCGCCCAGCGTAACTACCAGGCCAACACCAAAGTGATCAGCACCAACGACAGCATGATGACGGCGCTGTTCCAGGCGGTGTAATGGACCACTTAATTTATACCGCGGTCAGCGGCGCTAACCGCAGCCTGTCGCAGCAGCAGATCCACGCTAATAACCTGGCGAACGTGAACACGCAGGGATTCCGTCACGATCTGGATAACGCCCTGTCGCAGCAGATTCAGGGCGAGGGTTACTCCTCCCGTTTTCTGGTGCAGCAGCAGCAGGGCGGCGTGGACCTGACGCCGGGCGCGACGCGTGATACCGGACGCGATCTGGACGTTGCGATCAAAGGCAGCGGCCTGATTGCGCTGGTGAGCGGCAACCGTGAAGTTTACACCCGCAACGGCCAGATTGACGTGGGGCCTGACGGGGACCTGACCATCGACGGTTTGCCGGTCTCCGGCGATAACGGCCCGATCGTGCTCCCGCCGTTTTCATCCATCAGCATTGCCGACGACGGGGTGATCTCGATTGTCCCGGACGACGGCAACGTGGCCGCGCCGATGGAGGTCGATCGCATCAAGCTGGTGGATATTCCCGCCGCTCAGCTGAGCAAAGACAGCGCCGGATTTATGGTCACCAACGCCAACGTCAACCCGCGAACCGAAGAGGTGGAGCTGGTGGCGGGCCATCTTGAAAGCTCCAACGTCTCGGCGATAAGCGAGATGGTGTCGAGCATTGCGCTTAACAGGCAGTTTGAAGCGCAGATCAAGATGATGAAGGCGGCGGAAGATCTGGCCACGGCGGGCAACCGCCTGTTGCGTAACACCTGATTGAGTAAGGAATAACGATGAATCCCGCTTTATGGATCAGCAAAACCGGTCTTGCCGCGCAAGACGCCAAGATGAGCGCCATCTCGAACAATCTGGCGAACGTCAACACCACCGGGTTCAAGCGCGATCGCGTGATGTTCGCCGATCTGTTTTATCAGAATCAGCGCACGCCGGGCGGTCAGCTGGATCAGAACAACACCTCGCCGACCGGCATTCAGTTTGGTACCGGGGTAAAAATCGTCGGCACGCAGAAAGAGTTCTCAACCGGCAATATTCAGAACACCGGGCAGAAGATGGATGTCGCCATCACCGGCCAGGGCTTTTTCCAGGTAGAGACCAGCGATGGCGATATTGCCTATACCCGCGCGGGTAACTTCCAGAAGAACCCGGACGGCCTGCTGACCAACGCGCAGGGGCTACCGCTGGTACCGCAAATCGAGCTGCCGGACAACGTGAAGGATATCCAGATCGGCAAAGACGGCACCGTTACCGCCACGGTTGCGGGCGAAACGGAGCCGGTTGAACTTGGGCAGATCACCCTGGTGAACTTCGTGAATCCGGCCGGACTTGAGGCCATCGGCGGCAACCTGTACCGCGAAACCGCGGCCAGCGGGGAAGCGGTTGAGGGCGTTGCGGGCGAAGAGGCGCTAGGCCAGCTTGAACAGGGGTCGCTTGAAGGCTCCAACGTGCAGGTGGTGGAAGAGATGGTGGATATGATTACCGTCCAGCGTGCCTATGAGATGAACGCCAAAATGGTCTCTGCCGCAGACGACATGATGAAGTTTGTCACGCAGCAGATGTAATGCGTGAAGTGAAGTGAACGAAAAATGAAAAAGCAGTTAGTTACCGGCTTTTTTGTACTTCTGCTGGCCGGGTGTGAAAGCCCGGCCCTGCTGGTACATAAAGACGATGCGGCCTATGCGCCGCCGGAAGATTTTTCCATGCCGCCCGCCGAAACGAAGGGCGGCGGACTGTACAACGCCAATTACAACTGGTCGCTGACGCAGGATCGCCGCGCCTATCGCGTGGGCGACATCCTGACCGTGAAGCTGGATGAGTCAACCCAGGCCAGCAAGCAGGCGCGCACCAACTTCGGCAAGAAAAACGATGTCTCCATCGGTATCCCGGAGGCCTTCGGCCATTCTGTTGACAAGCTCTCCGGCTCGATCGACGGCAATCGCAACTTCAACGGTAATGCCACCTCGCAGCAGCAAAACAGCCTGCGCGGTGCCATCACCGTTGCGGTCTATAAGGTGCTGCCTAACGGCGTGCTGGCGGTGCGCGGTGAGAAGTGGCTGACCCTCAACCAGGGCGATGAATATATGCGCGTGACGGGTCTGGTGCGTGCGGAGGATATTGAGCGTGATAACTCCGTCTCTTCCCAGCGTATCGCTAACGCGCGTATCTCCTATGCGGGACGCGGCGCGCTGAGCGATGCCAACTCCGCAGGCTGGCTGACGCGCTTCTTTAACCATCCGCTGTTCCCAATCTAATGGAGTCTGCCATGCAAAAAGTCATGCTGTTTCTGATGCTGCTGTGGACCAGCAGCGCGACGGCGGAGCGTCTGGGCAACGTCGTGGATATTCAGGGCGTGCGCGGTAACCAGCTGGTGGGCTACAGCCTGGTAGTGGGCCTCGACGGCACGGGCGACAAGAACCAGGTGAAGTTCACCAGCCAGTCGGTGACCAACATGCTGCGTCAGTTTGGCGTCCAGCTGCCGACCAAAATCGATCCCAAAGTGAAGAACGTCGCTGCCGTTGCCATCAGCGCGACGCTGCCGCCGGGCTACGCGCGAGGGCAGGCGATTGACGTCACCGTCTCGTCGATTGGCGATGCCAAAAGCCTGCGCGGCGGAACGTTACTGCTGACGCAGCTGCGCGGGGCCGATGGCGAAGTCTATGCCCTGGCGCAGGGGAACGTGGTGGTGGGCGGCGTGAAGGCCGAAGGCAACAGCGGCTCCAGCGTGACGATTAACACCCCTACCGTGGGGCGCGTGCCAAACGGCGGCTCCGTTGAACGTGAAATACCGTCCGATTTTCAGCAGAACAATCAGGTGATTTTGAACCTCAAGCGCCCGAGCTTTAAAACCGCCAACAGCGTTGCCGTCGCCCTTAACAGCGCCTTTGGCTCAGGCACCGCGACGGCGCAAAGCGCCACGAACGTGGTGGTTAACGCCCCGCAGTCTGCAGGCGAGCGCGTGGCTTTTATGTCGATGCTGGAAGATGTGCAAATCAACGCCGGCAAGCAGCCGCCTCGCGTGGTGTTTAACGCCAGAACCGGCACGGTGGTGATTGGCGACGGCGTGGTGGTGCGTGCAGCCGCGGTCTCCCACGGGAACCTGACCGTAACCATTCGTGAATCGTCCAACGTCAGCCAGCCGGGTGCTTTCAGCCAGGGGCAAACCGTGGTCACGCCGCAGAGCGACGTCAGCGTCGACAGGGGACGCGGGCAGATGGTGACGGTGGCCGCCGGAACCAGCCTGCGCAGCATCGTCAATACGCTGAACAGCCTTGGCGCATCGCCGGATGACACCATGGCCATCCTCCAGGCGCTGCATGAAGCGGGCGCGCTGGATGCCGAACTGGTGGTCATTTAAGGAGTCGCTATGTTAAACGCCATTACCCCTAACGCGGCCATGCTGCCCGGTGATATGACCGGGCAGGTAAAGCCGCAAAATCTGGAGCAGGCCGCCGAGCAGTTTGAAGCCATGTTCCTGCGCTCGCTGATGAAAGAGATGCGCAAAGCGTCGCAGGCGCTGGTGGACGATAACCCGTTCGACAGCAAGCAACAGCGCATGATGCAGGAATTTTACGACGACAAGCTTACCTCCCAGCTTGCGTCGCAGCGCAGTACGGGCATCGCGCAGATGATTATCACCCAGCTTGGCCCGCAGGAGAGCGCGTCGCTTAAGAACACACAGAGTTTGGTCGCTTTACAAGGACATCCTCAGCAATTAACGCCCCCCGTCGTACCGGTAATGCGCCGTGGGCAGGAGTAATCGATGAACATGTTCAACATTGCCTGGAGTGGCCTGCAGGCGGCGCAGTTTGGGATGAGCGTGACCTCCATGAACATCTCAAACGTCCTGACGCCGGGCTATAGCCGTCAGGGCATTATTCAAAGCTCGGTGGTGACGATGGGCCAGGGTGGAATGTCCGCCGGGGCCGGCGTTCAGGTCGACAGTATTCGCCGTGTTTCCGATCAATACCTTACTAATCAGGTGTGGCAGAGCAACAGCAAAGCCAACTACTACGGCATCAACAATCAGTATCTCGGTTCGCTGGAGAAGGTGATCGGTACGGATTCAACCAGCCTCGGGACCGGGCTGGACGATTTCTTTTCGGCGCTAAGTGCATTGACCAAAGAGCCGGAAAGCGAAGCTAACCGCCAGCAGCTGCTGAATCAGGCTGATTCGCTGGCGACGCGCTTCAATAACATGAACGACTTTATCAATAGCCAGAAGGCGTCGATCTCCAGCCAGCGCGACACCATGGTGGGGCAGATCAACAGCCTGACCGCCGGGATTGCCGATTACAACAAGAAAATCATGGAGATGGACTCAACGGGCGGCAACAGCAACGTGCTGCGCGACCAGCGTGACGAGCTGGTGAAGCAGTTGAGCACCTACGCCGACGTGAAGGTGACGGAAGACAGCACCGGCAGCTACTCCGTTGCCATGAAAAACGGCCAGCCGCTGGTGAGCGGTAAAGTGGCTGGCGAGCTGAGCAGCAGCCTTGACGGCAGCGGCAACCCGGTGCTGAGCCTGAACTTCTCCAACACCACGTTCTCACTGAATCCGTCGACGGGGGGGCAGCTCGGCGCACTGTACGACTATGAGACCGGTGACCTCGCCGAAATGCAGGCCTCCGTGCAGGGCATGGCGGAAGCCGTTGCCACGCTGTTTAACGATCAGCTGGCGCAGGGCTTTGATAAGAATGGTAATAAGGGCCAACCGCTGTTTACCTTCGACCTCACTAACCCGGCCGGAATTTTGCAGGTTAACGATCTTAAGCCCGACGAACTGGCGTTGTCCGGCAAGCCTGATGAGCAGGGTAATGGCGATAACCTGCAGCTGTTAATCGACCTGAAAAACAAAAAGGTCGATATCGGCGGAATGGGCAACATGAGCCTCAATGAAGGCGCCGCGGCGATTATCTCGAACGTGGGTATCGCCAGTAAAAAATCCCAGAGCGAGCTGGAAGCCGCGCAGGGGGTTTATGACCAGGCTCAGCTTCAGCGCAATAACCTCAGCGCGGTAAATCAGGACGAAGAGGCCATTAACCTGCAGATCTACATGCAGGCATACCAGTCAAACGTCAAGGTGATTGCCACCGGAAACCAGATATTCAACGACCTGTTAGGCCTGTTTTAACCGGCGTTAAGGAACATAACTATGCGAATCAGCAGTCTTTATAACTCTGACGCCATGATGGCGCAGCTTGGCACCAACGGAACGCGCATCAGCAAGCTGATGGAGCAGATGGCCACTCAAAAACGGATCAACGTCCCGTCGGACGATCCGGTTGCGGCCACGCGTCTGGTGCAGTTGAACCGCGAGCAGTCGGCGATCCAGCAGTACCAAAACAATATCAAAGGCCTGAGCGGTTCGCTTTCCAGCCAGGAAGCGAACGTCACCGCCATGAAAGATCAGCTGCTTGCGCTGAACGATAAGCTGGTCTCTGCGGCGAACGGCGGCGCGCTGAGCGATGAAGATATGGCCAGCTACGGCAATGAAATATCTTCAATGCTCGACTCGCTGGTGGCCTCGCTGAATGCCCAAAATGAGAGCGGAGGATATCTCTTCTCCGGCACCAAAACCGATACCAAGCCGGTTGTCTGGGACGAGGCGCAGGGCAAATATGTCTATCAGGGCAACAGCGGCACGCGTGAAACCACGGTCGCGAACGGCGTAAACGTGACGGAAAACACCAGCGCGGTTGGCGCGTTTTCCGGCAACGGCGACGATCTGGAGATGCTTAACAAGCTCAAGGCCCTGAGCGATAAAATGCAGGACCCTGCGCTGTCGGCAAATGATTATCAGGACGATATTAACGAGATGCTGACGCTGTCCGGCCAGTCGCGGGATAAGGTCGCCGGGCTGCTGACCGATCTGGGCGGCCGCCAGAACCGCCTGACCATGCTGGGCGATGCCCACACGGACGTCAGCATGGCGAACGATCAGGTGGTGCGCGACCTGTCCGATACCGACTGGGCAACCACCAGCATTAATCTGCAGCTGTACACCAACTCCGTGCAAATCACGAATAAAGCGTACAGCATGATCAGTCAGCTCTCGCTCTTCAGCATGTTGTAATCGCTATGCAAGTTGCTTTAAAAACAAACTCCTTAGCCACGACGCCAACCCCGGTCAGAACCACGCCGGGGGCGGCTTCGCCCGTTGCGCGAACGGAGCCGCTCGATAAAACCCGCCGCACGGCCCCGGTGTTTCCCGAAGCTGCACTCCTCTCACGGCGGCCGCTGCGCTACAACGTCCAGCTGAACCAGCAGCTGACGGCGGTGCAGAAGGCCGAAGATTATCTTTCCGAAGCGGAAAATCAGCTACTGGTGCTACGCCATCAGGCCATGCGCGGCAACGGTGATGAACAGGCCGCGACGGTGAATAGCCTGTTACAGCAGCGCAGCAGGCTCTCGGGCGGTACGGTCGATCGTAACTTTAACGTGACCCTGCAGCAAAAGAGCAAAGTGAACTTTACGCTGCCCGGAATGGAAAAGGTGCTGGAACAGATCCCGGGCGAAACCCTGGTGTTCGCGCTTGGCGGCAGCAAGCGGGAGCTTGCCGCCGTTGCCATTCCGGCGGAAGCTACGCCGCGGCAGGCGTTGGTTCACCTGAACGTGGGGCTGGGACGTCTGGGTATTCACGCAGCGTTAGGCGGTGACGGCAGCGCCGTTTTTCAGGTGGATGAAGCCCGCTGGGCGCGGGTTAGCCAGCATTTAAGCGTGCGAGGTGAAGGGCAGCTGTTCCCGGCGGATGCGTTTACGCTGCTGGCGCCGCGGGCGGAAGCGAGCCGCGAAGATGAGATAAGCCAGATCGGCAGCCGGTGGGAGCGCGGAGCAGGCGGTAAACTTCAGCAGACGCTGGAGCAAATTACCCGCGAGCGGGGAAAATTACATCAGCATCAGGAACGCGTGTCGTCACGCATTCAGGATATGGCCACCGCTTATAGCCCTCGTGAGGCGCTGGAGACATCGCGCGCGCTCAGCAGCGCGCTGGCAAAAAGCGGGAACCAGTATGGTCTGCTATCGAAAGCCCTGGCGGCACAGGGAAATATTTCGCTGTCGACGGTGAAGAACCTGCTGGGGTAACGCCTCGCCCGCGGGGCTCATGCGAGCAGTGAACACTCCCCTCGCCCCTTCGGGGAGAGGGTTAAGGTGAGGGGGAGAGTGCGGGCGAGAAACCTCTTATTTGCGCAGCGGGTAGAGAAAAATGGCGCCGCTTTGCCCGACAACCAGCGGCTGATTGCCGACATACACGGGCTGCATCCAGAAATCGACGTGCATCAGCATATCCACCAGACCATCAATCATTAGCCCCTTCTGCGCCGCGCTGTAGTAGATGGGCGTATAGGAAAAGAACCGTCTGCCGTGCTGCTCGTTGATTTCGGTAAATTTTCCTTTAAGCACAAATCGGTTATCGTTCGGATTGGTGATGGTCGTTAAAATCGCGTGGTTGACGGTCTGCATATGTGAATCGTAAATCTCTTTACGTTGCGACATGAGATCGTAAAAACCCAGCTGTAAAAATCCTTCAACATCCGCCTGTGGGGCGGCAGGCAGGGTTAAAAACCGCATCCCTGAGAGGACTGCCACGGCAATCAGAAGGTATGACAAGAGCCATTTCCAGTTAAGAGCAGACTTCCATCTCACTGATTTTCCTCCTCGTTTCACGCAATATCAGGTTGTTTAATTGTGTAGGGTCAATTCGCCAGTGGTAGATCGCCATGACCAGCTGTTTTTTGTCACACTGACTCCTGAGAGCGAAGGTGTAGTTCAGCGTCTGGTCGATGCTCTGGTAATAGATCGTCATGGTGATGGACTGCGACTTGTTCTGCTGGTTGATGGCATACAGCGTATCTTTGATCTTGCTGTAAAAGTCCTCTTTGTTCATCGCCAGTCTATTGGCTTCAGACATTTCATAGATGCGGATATTGCTGTAAACCCCCGGCTCCTGCTCGGTAGCAACCAGCCTTGAGCCATGCGAGTTGGCGTACTGCCAGCCGGCGACTGCACTGGCGACGATGACGGCAACCATCAGCAAAAACATCATGAGGCGCAGATGAAAGCGCGAGTGTGTTTTTACCTGCGGCGCGGGAGCCTCTTGCGTATACGCCGTGTTTTCCGGCTCGGGCGGTTCAGCGGGCATCATGTCGGCAGGAAGAAGCGCCGTTTCTACTGAACTCTCTTCTTCAAAATCCGGTGAGGTTGGGTTGACGGGTTGCTCCACCTCGTCACTTTCACGCTCTACGGAACGAAACCAGGCTTGCTCCAGTAAATACCCCTTTTTAGGGACCGTTTTTATTATTTTCTGTGCTTTGCCATCGTCTTCCAGCGCAGCGCGCAGTGCATGTATCGCATTGGGAAGACTGTTATTTCCTATCACCCGACGTTCCCAGACGAGTGTAGTCAATTCTTCCCGAGTGAGTATTTTTCCTGCGTTTTCTGCCAGCACGTAAAGCAGTTTTAATTGATACTCGCCGAGCCTTTTGCGCTCGCCGGATACAAGGCTAATGATTGAGCCTGAAGGTAAGTCAATTAACCAGTTATTTACCGAGTAATATGTTTTAGTCATGGCAAGTGTTGGTGACGACCCACTCCTGAAGCATTTAATTTGCCCGGCACTGCGCGCTAAATGCACGAAATGCTTAATGTAAATTAATGATTAAATCCGTTTAAAATTCGTTGAGAATTGCCGCTTGCCTGCGGAAATGATGAAAAGAAAAGGCAAGTCAGGGGATGATAATGAAAATCGTCCAGCGTTAAGGCGGAAGTTTCACCCGACAAATTGAGTCTTTTCTTAGATTAGTTTAGGAAGTTTCGCTTCCGAGGCACATTTTTACGCTATAAAAGTGTGATGTGCAACAAATTATTAAGTTTATATTTTGAATGTTTATTAATACGGCTCGTTAAAAGTTAAACGAGGTGATGCATTGATCCTTTATTTAACAATACGCGTAAGCATGTGAATAAAATGTTTTTTGACGATCGTCTGAGAATGAGATTCTTTTCATTGTTGCGATTAAAACGTAAGAAAATGTAATGTCATTTAAGAATCAATATCGCTGTGTCGCTTTAATGTCCCTCCTTTTTTTAATGTTATTTAATCCCCTTGCTATCTACCTGAATAAATAGGCGCTAGCAGGGAAGAAATATTTTTTTTCATTTTCGATTTAATTCGCGGTTGGGGTGTGTCGTTTTACTTGAGTACCAGAGAGAAGAACCTGACAGACAGGTTCAAAAGGAGAATTCTAAAATGGCACTTTCTATTTTCACTAACGCCTCTTCCATGGCTTCCGTTAACGCGCTGAATAAATCTAACAGCATGCTGTCCACCGCAATGGAACGTCTGGGAACCGGTAAACGCATTAACTCTGCGGCAGATGATGCTGCAGGCCTGCAGATTGCAACCCGCCTCCAGGGTCAGACCAACGGTATGGCTGTTGCTCAGCGCAACATCTCTGACGCCACTGCTCTGCTGCAGACGGCTGAAGGTGCTTTCGACGAAGTGAGCAACATCATGTACCGCATGAAAGACCTCGCTACTCAGGCAGCGAACGACACCAACGGCCCGGAAGATCGTAAAGCGCTGCAGTCTGAAATGGACGAGCTGAACAGCGAACTGAACAACATCATGGGTAACACCAAATATGCGGGTGAAAGCCTGTTCGCAAGCGGCGGTAAATTCGCTGGTGCGATGAACTTCCAGATCGGTGCTTCCGAAGGTGAAAGTCTGAAAGTTGACGTGAGCTCCGATCTGACCGCAGTGAAAGGCGCAAGCGGCATGGCTGGCCTGACTGGTTCTGGCGCGACCATTACTACCGTATCCGGCGCGCAGGCGATGATTACCAAAATTGAAGGTGCCGTTTCTCAGGTGGGTACCCTGCGTTCTAAACTGGGTGCGAACATCAACCGTCTTGGCCACACCGCGGCTAACCTGGCGAACATGAAGGACAACACCGACCTGGCGCTGGGTAACATCCGCGACGCTGATTTCGCGTCTGAAGCGTCAAGCATGACCCGTAACCAGATGCTGGCACAAACCAGTATGTCCATGCTGAAACAGTCCAACAGCATGTCCGGCATGGTCATGTCCCTGCTGGGCTAATCCACCGAGCTGTTTAAAAAACACCGCTGTAAGGCGGTGTTTTTGTATGCGGCGTTTCCCTTCCTGCTTCTTCCCCTGTGGGGAAATCCGCTTTCCTTCTGAAATTTAAGTGTCTGAATTAAAAGTAAATAAAAACTGGCACGATGTTTGCTTAACAACAGTCATGGTTTAGCAAAAGGTGCGAACGGAGAAAAACAATATGGCCGATTTTAGCAGTATCGATCCCCAGACTCTGGCTCAGCAGCTGGCGACGTATGACATTGCGTCTTTGCAAAACCAGCTAAAGACAAAAACCGCCACGATGGATTCGCAGAAAAAAGCGCTCGACGCGCTGAAAACGGCGTTGACCGATTTCCGCACGGCGATGAGCGGGCTGAACAAAACCGGCGAAGGAATGCTGAAAAACCTCGTCAGCATGAACCGCGAAGGTATTGCGAACGTCACGGCGGGTTCCAGTGCGCTAAAAGGTACCTACAACATTCAGGTGGATGCGCTGGCCTCAGCCCACCAGATTGGCTTCGAAAAAATGACCGACGACGCGGTCAAAAAGGCCTCCGGCACGATGGATATTACGCTCGGAGAAGGTTCGGCGGCCAAAACCATTGCCGTCGATCTAACGGATATGGAGAGCCTCAGCGACTTAACGAAAGCCATTAACGGCGACAAAGATAACCCCGGCGTCACGGCATCGCTGATTCGTACCGACGGTGAAGTCACCCTGATGCTGAGCAGCGATGAGAGCGGGTCAAAAAACAAGATTGCCGTCACCAACTCCTCAGATCTGGTTTTACCCACGGCAAAAGTGATTTCTGAAGCCTCCGATTCCGTTATCAAAATGGGGGAGATGACCTTCACCAACAGCTCTAACACGCTGGATAAGCTGATTGACGGCGTGACCATTGAGCTGACATCCGTTACCGAAAAAGACAAGCCGCTGACCATTTCTGTAAGCACCGATAGCACAGGAACAAAAGAGCAGCTGCAGACCTTTATCGACTCCTATAACACCCTTCAGGACACGTTAAGCAAGCTCACGAAGAGCGGTAACGGCGATGACGAAACCCGCGGCGCGTTTGCCGGTGATGCCACCATGTCCTCACTCGATCGCGAACTCAACGATGTGATGCGTCAGGTGTTCGGCGACAAGCGAATGTCCGATTTCGGTATTACCGCCGACCGGGAAGGCAAGCTGCAGATTGACAGCAAAAAGCTGGATGCCGCCATCAAAGCGGACCCGCAAAAGTTGAACGATCTGTTCAACGGCAAGGAAGGCATGCTGTCGGCGATGGATAAGTCTCTCGACCGCTATCTCAACTCAACCAACGGCTTGCTCAAAGGTCGTCAGGATGTTCTGGACCGCCAGCAGAGCGATATCGATACCAAAACGGAAGCGATGAACACGCGCTACGAAAGCTCTTATAACCGCTATCTGAAGCAGTTTACCCAGCTGCAAAAAGCGATGGCGCAGATGAACAACACCATGGGCATGTTTGGTTTAGCTTAAGGATATAACCGCGTTTATGTACGGGAACGAACAGCAGGGCTACGGCCACTATCAGCAATCCGATCTGGCGATTCAGGCCGCCGCAGCAAATCCGCATCAGCTGGTGCTCATGCTGTTTAACGGCCTGATGGACGAACTGGTGCGGGCAAAAAGCCACATCGCCGCGCGTCGCTACGACCGCAAAGTGCAGAGCGTAAATAAATGCATCGACATACTGAATGCATTGACCAGCTCGCTGGACTTTGAAAAGGGCGGCGAGCTGGCGTTGAGTCTGGCCAATCTTTACGACTACTGCGTTTATCGCCTCTACGATGCCAGCCACAAGCTCTCGGTCGCCAGCGTGGAAGAAGTGGAGGTGATCCTCCGCAATCTTCAGGACGGCTGGGAAAAAATGGGGCAGCAGAATGGATGATATTCAGGTTATGCGTTTTCTGGCGCGTTCCCTGGAGCAGGCGGCCAGTCAGCACGACTGGCCGAAAATGCAGGAGGTGGATGCCCAGATTGCCGGGCTGCTGACGTCGCTGGCAGGGCACGCGCTGAGTGCAGAAAAACGCGACGCCCTTGCTGCGCTTCAGCAGACGCATACCCGGGTCAGCCAGTTTTGCCAGGTGCAAAGCGAGGCGCTGGAAAAACAGATCGCCCGTACGCGCCGCAATCAGGAAGGGGCAACGGCGTATGCGCTGTTTGCCGGTGAAGAGGATTTTGGGTAATGAACCTGATGCTTTCGCAAATGACCCAGCTTCCCGTCGTGGCCGACCCCGTTGAAACGCCAGCGGCGCTGCCTGCAGTGGGCGCTGCGGGAGACCTGCCGGCGGATACCGGTGGAAGCGTCGAGGCACCGCCGGCGTTCAATGATGCGCTGCTTAACATTATCAACTCCATGATGGGCGGCGAGCAGCAGCGTGATACCGCTATGGTGCTGGCGGATGTGAAATCTGCAGACGATGACGATCAAAAAGAGAGCCCGACCGAGACGGCTCCGCGCGTTGAGGATCTGATTGCGTCTCCGCAGCAGCTGCTGGACGCGCTATTGATGGCAAGCCAGCTGCCGGTGAAAACGCTTAATGCCACGGCGAACAGCGCACCGCAGACGGGGGACGCGCTGAAAATGCAGAGCATCACCGTGGGGCTGCCGTCAATGACAGCGCAGCCGCAGCCCGCGCTGACCCGCATCGTACCTGAACCGCTGGCAGAGCCGGTAAAACCTGCGATCGCAGATGTTGCTAAACCGCTGATATCGGTTGTCCCCGCGATTGGACAGCCCCCCGTGGCGCAGACGTTTACCAGCACTGTGGACAAACAGGTGGTCAATCTTCCGGCCATCAAGATGGATGCCGACGAGGCGAAATGGGCGCAGCAGCTGCACGGCGCCCTCAGTGACCGCCTGCAGCTGCAGGTCAAAAACCAGGTGCAGCATGCCACTATCCGCCTCGATCCGCCGGAGATGGGCAAAGTGGATATCTCCCTGCAGATCGAGAATGGACGCATGCAGGTGCATATCAGCGCCAGTAACGGCGAAACCTATCGCGCGCTGCAGCAGATAAGCAGCGAGCTGCGCCAGAGCCTGACAGAGCAGAATTTTGTGCAGGTGAACGTGCAGGTTTCTTCGCAGTCGGGGCAATCGCAGCAGGGGCGCGGCCAGCAGTACAGGGAAGCGCCGCAGGATAACCCGGCGGCGGGCGCAGAGATTGCCGCAGACCCAATGCGGTCGGCATTCAACCAAGACGATTCAGTATTACTTACGGTGTAAACAAATCCACATGACCATAAAGACATTTTCATTGGGGCTGGTGATTGCCTTAATCGCCGCCATTTTTGCCGCCATCCTCACCGTCCTGGGAACACATCTCCTGAGTCAGGATGACAGCAAGCTTTCAGCCATCAGCAATTTTTTCTCCTCTTCCGAAGAGAGCCCGGTGGAATTTGTAGAGATCAAGAACGTGGTTGTGACCCTGAAAAGCCACGGTGATTCAGAGCGCTATCTGCTGCTTGAGCTGGCGCTGGCTACCCATTCGGCAAGCGACACCGTCCGTGCGGAAGAGCTTTCGCCGGCCATTCGCGGTGCGACGGTGAATCTGCTCTCGTCCATGGAATACGACACGGTGCGCGCCATGAGCGTGGAGCTGCTGCACGACAAGCTGATGCAGGCTTACGAGGAGCGTTTCCAGAGCCTCAACACGCGGATGCCGTTTAAAGACGTGATCATCAGCAAAATGGTTTTCCAGTAAGTCGCGGCAGCTGATGGAAATGATGGATTTTATTGCTGATGACTCGCTAACCCCGGCGGATGAGGCGCGCTACGTCAACGCTTACCTGCCGCTGGTGCATCGGATCGTGAAACAACTTTCATGGCAGACCAGCAGCGTGATGGATAAAGAGGACATGGAGCAAATTGCGCTAATGGGGCTTTTGACGTCGCTGCGACGCTACGGCCATCCCGACGAGCAGTTTGGCGCCTATGCGGCGCAGCGCATTCGCGGAGCGGTCCTTGATGAGCTGCGGGAGCTGGACTGGCGCCCGCGTCGGCTGCGTCAGAAAAGCCACAAGATCAATGACGCCATCAGGGAGGTGACCCGCAAACTCGGCAGAACGCCGAGCTTTGAGGATCTCAGTGAACATCTTTCTATCACTGCAGAGGAGTACCACGAGTATTTGCTGCTGGACTGCGCGAAGACGCTGGAGAGTCTTGATGATTTATTGGGTGAAGATGCCCTGAATGGCACCCTGAATAGCCGTTCGCTGGAGGACGAAATGGTCACCAGCGGGACGTTAAGGGCTGCGCTGGCAAGCCTTGATGAGCGTGAGCAGTTAATTCTCACCCTCTATTACCAGCAGGAGATGAGCTTAAAGGAGATTGCGTTAGTCCTCGATCTAACCGAGGCGCGCGTCTGTCAGCTCAATAAAAAGATCGCTCAGAAGATCCAGTGTTTTTTCCAGAAGTGAAAGGTATATGCAAAAGTTTCTCGGTATTTTCATCATTTTCGCCTGCGTCGTAGGCGGTTTTCTTATGTCCGGCGGGCGCCTGGCCTCGTTCTGGCAGCCCGGTGAGATCATCATTATTCTTGGCGCCGGTATGGGTGCGATGGTGCTTGCCAACCCTAAACCGGTTCTGGCGGAAATGTACCGCCAGTTTCGCGGCATCATGCGTAAAAACGAATATACCGATGAGTACCAGCGCCAGCTGCTGATGCTGTTGTATGAACTGCTGGAGCTGGTCCAGGACGGCGGTCTGAAGGTGCTGGATGAGCATATCGAAGTGCCAGAAAGCAGCCCGCTGTTCCAGAAATACCCGCTGATCCTGCAGAACAAAGCGATTATCACCTTTATTGCGGATAACTTCCGCCTGATGGCGATGGGGAAAATCAACGAGCACGAGCTGGAGGGGATCCTTGAGCAAGAGCTGGTGGCGATGGAGGAAAACCTTCTGCAGCCGTCCCGCTCGCTGCAGCGTACCGCAGAGGCGATGCCGGGCTTTGGCATCTGTGCGGCGGTGCTGGGGATCATTATTACCATGCAGTCCATCGACGGCTCTATCGCCGTGATCGGGGTAAAAGTGGCCGCCGCGCTGGTGGGGACCTTCCTCGGCGTTTTCTTCTGCTACTGCCTGATGGACCCCGTGGCGAATGCCATGGAGCAGCGCACCAAAAAGCAGATGGCGGTTATCGAATGCGTGCGTACCGTGCTGGTTAACCATGTGGCCGGGAAACCGACGCTGCTGGCGGTGGATGCCGGACGCAAAATGCTGCCGCTGGATTCGAAGCCGACCTTCGCCACGCTGGACGGCTGGGTGAATCAAATGACGGGTGAATCCTGATGCGGGGCAATCGCGGAAAAGAACACACCACGATCATCAAACGCTCCTCGCGCAAAAGCCATGATGCCTTTCATGGCGGCGCGTGGAAGGTGGCGTTTGCCGATTTTACCCTGGCCATGATGGCGCTGTTTATGGTGCTGTGGATCATGGGATCGGTGACCGAAGAGGAACGGAAAGAGATCGTCTCCCAGCTTAACGGGCAGTCGATCTTTGAGGGACACACGTTATCACCTATCACGCAGCCCCACGGGGCGGGCGGTAAGATTGCCGTGACCGAAAAGCGCGATACCGATGCGCAGAAAAAGAAAACGCAGAAAGAGGCCGCTACGCCAGCCGCCATGGCGAAAAGCGAAAGTCTGGACGATGTGAAATCGCGTTCTCAGAACGAGATTGAAGATCTCGCCCGGATCATTATGAAAATCACCTCAGCCTATGATGCACAGTCAAACCTGAAAATTGAGATTGTGCCGCAAGGGTTGCGCATTCTGATCACCGACGATCGGAAGCGGGAAATGTTCCAGCGCAGCAGCGCGATCCTGACGCCATTTTTCAAGCGGCTGTTAACGGAGTTCGCCCCTGAACTGAATAAGATCGACAACAAGATCATTATCACCGGGCACACGGATGCGACGCGTTTTCGCGATCAGGATCTCTACAACAACTGGAACCTGTCGGGCGAGCGCGCCATGCAGGCGCGGAAGGTACTGACTAACGCCGGGCTGGATCAGAGCAAAGTATTGCAGGTCAGCGGGATGGCGGATCAGATGCTGATCGACCCCGATAATCCCCTTAGCTCCTCGAATCGCCGCATTGAGATTATGGTGCTCACCCAGTCAGCCAGCGAATCGCTGTATCAGTTCTTCGGTCAGCACGGCGAAAAAGTGATTAAACCGATAGTCGACAGACTCTCGCAGCAGAATTAAACGGTTTTACGATGTTCACCTTTATTCAAATCCAGAAACTGGCGTGCCTGGCCCTGATTGTCGGGCTGATGATGGCGTTGAGTTCGCCGGTAGAGGCGGCCCCTCGCAGCCAGGCAAAAACCGAGGCGGAAAGGGAAAAAGGCTCTAAAGCCAGGATGCGTAACAAGGCGCTGTTGCTTAAAAAGACGCAGCAGCGCGTGGCCGTCGTCCCCCCGACACCAGAACAGAAGCGGCTCGAAAGCGAAAAACGTCGCCTCGAACGGGTGGAAAACCGTGAATGGCTGGCGATGCACAAACGCTGGCAGCCGGGCAGGTTGTCCACCGATATGATTTGGGAACCGCTGCCGGGTGAAAGAATCAGCCCTCGATTACAGGCCTCGTTAAAGCAGGTGATTGTCGAGCTGCAAAAGCAGATTGGAAAACCCTACCTCTGGGGCGGGCAAACGCCTGAACAGGGGTTTGACTGCAGCGGGCTGGTTTTTTACGCCTTTAATCCCGTGTTAAGCCGCACCCTGCCACGCACCGCCAACGGCATGTTCCAGGACAGAACCTTGCGCCCCATTCGGCAGGAAAAATTGCGCCGTGGCGACCTGGTGTTTTTCAACATCAACCAGCGGCCGGGAGCCGACCACGTCGGCGTTTATATCGGGGAAGGGAAGTTTATCGAAGCCCCACGAACCGGTCTGAACATCCGTATTAGCCAACTAACTGATGCTTTCTGGCAGGACCACTACCTGGGTGCCCGCCGGATTTTAACCGAAGAGGCCGTGCTGTAACGGCCTGACGCTGAATACCCCCTCAAGGTATGCGCCGCCAGGGATGGCCCCCTTATTAAAGATTGACTGAGAACCTTTTTATGAACCAGACGCGCAAGAAATTCGCCATTGATGATGGCTCCACCAACGTAAAAATTAGCTGGATTGAGAACGGTACGCTGAAAACCGTCGTCTCCCCGAACTCTTTTCGCAAAGACTGGAAGAGCGCGGCGCTGCTGCGCGGCCAGGCGGTGCATAACTACACCATCGGCACCACCAAATACACCTATGATGCCACCTCAGATAAGGCGCTCTCTACGACCCACATCGACTACCAGTACGATGATTTAAACCTGCTGGCGGTGCACCACGCGCTGCTGCAAACGGGTGTTGCACCCTGTGACGTGGAGGTCATTGTCACGCTGCCGATCACCCAGTATTACAACCCGGACGACTGCCAGCGTAACGAGGAGCGAATTGAGGCGAAGCGCAAAAACCTGATGCGCGACATCACGCTGAACAAAGGCGAACTGTTCCGCATTGTCGATGTGCAGGTGATGCCGGAAAGCCTTCCGGCCGCGCTTTCACACCTGCTTAATTCCAACGTGAATGAATTTACCAAGTCGCTGGTGATTGACTGCGGCGGCACCACGCTGGATATGGGCGTGATTGTTGGCGAGTTTGACGATGTGTCCGCTATTTATGGCAATAACGAAATCGGCGTTGCGATGGTGACGGATGCGACCCGTAAGCTGCTGGCCGCTGCGGACAGTGATTCCAGCTATCTGGTGGCAAACGAGCTGATCAAGCGTCGTCACGATCTGGATTTTGTACGGAGCGTCATTAACGATGAATCCCGCATTGACGAGATCCTTGAGAAGATTGCCATCAAGATCCAGGAGCTGGGTGACCAGGTGGCCTACGAAGCGAAGAAATTCGCCAAGAACCCGAACCGCGTCTATCTGGTCGGCGGCGGTGCGCACCTGATTGAAGGCGCGATCCGCGAGGTCTACGCGACGCTGGGTGACCGCGTTGTCAGTATTGATAACCCACAGAGCGCACTCTCCCGCGAAATTTGCCTTTACCACTCCGAGGCCGGCGCGCAGAGCGTAGAAGAACCTCTGATGGCAGAGGTGGGCGAGGATGCGTAAGGGGCAGATCCGCCGCGTCAATCTGTCACTTCATCTGGCCCCGGAGCAGTCGCGCGCGGACAGGCGTGCGATGCAGCAGCTTCAGCAGTGGCACCAGTCGGTCAATCAGTCAGGCAGCATTGATGATTCGAATATGGAAATCCGTGCTTTTCATCGCGACGTTTATCTGGCGGGGCTGCAGCTATTTTTGATGGACCCTGCACTTTGCCACCATGTGGCGGAGTCGCTGGGGCGTGAAAACCTGACGGTTGAAACCTTGCTGAGTGAACTTCAGCCCGGGTTGAAGCCTGATGAGCCTTCAGCACCGCTGGCGGAGCTACAGAAAATACGCGACGAAGTGGCTGCGCTCAGGCCGCTGATGGAACAGCATCAGCTCGCGCTGCAACAGCTGCGGATGGCGGCGAAAAACGTCACTACGCCTGCGCCCGAACGCGATAATGTTGAAGTGAGTAAGGTCGATGCACCGGTAGAAAAAATGCAGAAAATTCGACAGAAAGGGATTTTCTGAGGCGGTATTTTGCCCGGTTGCGGTTTGCTAACCGGGCACGTAACACATCAGACGCTATCAGGTAATGACCATCGGCCAGTCAGGCGGGGTATGGCTCATCGCTTCCACCATCACCACTTTGACGTTTTCCCAAATAGTTGCGATATCCAGCAGGGTAATGCCCAGCAGGCCAGTCGCGAACCAGCAGGCCGCGCCAACGCCCAGCAGGGTGCTGATGACTGCAAGACCTGCGTAGTCAGATTTACGAAACTGAATGTTCAGCGTGCTGGCTAAAAACATCAAAACCGCGCTGAACAGGGGCCAGCGCAGGAGAACCATGCTGGTAGTAATGGTTGCCATAAAACCCATCCTCGACAAAACAGACGTACTGGAATGAAACGATGTTTCTTGTTACATGAGATGTGTGAACTATATCACGTTTGCTGTTTTATTCGCCAGTGCCGGTGTGATGAAAAATGGGGATTTATTGCTCCGGAAAATATATCGTCACAGTCATGGTTTGCCTTTTATCTCACACTTCATAATGAATTCATCGTGATAGCAAAACCTCTGCAATACGACTTAAGTTGTATAACGTTTACAGCATTAAACCTATGGATTATGCTTGATTGGACAAATAAGTGTACCCGCTGAAATAATTCAGATATATGAATAGTCTGGTTTTTTTATTATTTTGTATTCTTTTTTTTACACTCAGCATGTTAATCGAACACCTTGTGTTTTATTAATCTGATTTATGTTTTGCGGTTGCGATATTAATTAATGACCTGCGAAAAAACGATGAAAGAAAAAAGACGCGAGATTGTTAATGACAGTATGCAGGCGTTGCACGCGCTGGCGAAGCTGATGCCTGGACTCAACGCGCAGTGTTCGCTGACGGAAATGCTGGAGACCATCAACAAGGCATTGGGCTCAACGCTTGCCTGGGTGAGCGTTGATAACAACGGGCAACAGCGCGTGGTCTGCGCAGGCGACGTCACCTGCCATTCATTCAACGTCGCTGATTTTCTGGCAAGTACCCTGCTGCAGCGGCATCATCGCGCCTGGCGCGTGGTCTACTGGAAAGAGAACATTGGTCAGGCGATTTTTCCCCCTCAACATCCCGGATATTCGCTGCTGCAAAGCGGGGTGCTGTGTAAACTTTCTACCCATGACTGGCAATCCAGCGGTTATTTCTTCCTGGCATTTAATGAGAAGCTAGCCTCTTTGCCGGTTCTTAAAAATATCGTTGTGATACTGGTCGAAAAATTAAAAGACTATTTCGCAGAGATTCTGGCCCGGGAAAAAACCGCGCAAGAAATGCAGCGGGTCGTTACCCAGTACAAAACCTTATTTGAACGTGCTCCAGTGCTCATGAATGCGTTCGACAGGCACAATCGCTGCGTGTTGTGGAACGCTGAATGTGAAAAAGTGTTTGGCTGGAGCATGGCGGAGATCGCAACCCACGCCGATCCGCTGACGCTGTTTTACCCCGATCCTGAAGAACGACGACGGGTGCGGGAGTCCGTTCATATCGCACCCCTGAAGGATATGTATGAATGGCACCCTGTGCATAAAGACGGGACGCCGCTGACCATCCTCTGGTCAAACATTCTGTTGCCGGACAACTCGATTCTCAATATTGGCCTGGATATTACGGAGCGTAAAAAAGCCGAACAGCAGCTGGCGGTGAAGGCCACGACTGACGATTTAACCGGCTGTTTTAATCGCTCTGCGATTTTGCAGCGGCTCAAGCTGGCGCTGGCGACAAGCTCGCGGCAGGATGCCAAAAGCCATTTCAGCGTGCTGATGTTCGACCTGGATTACTTTAAGCAGATTAACGATGCGTGGGGCCATCAGGTGGGCGATGCGGCACTGCTCCACTTCTGCGATCAAATCAGGGCGTTAAGCCCGGCAGGATCTGCGCTGGGGCGCGTGGGCGGGGAAGAGTTTTTACTGCTGCTCACCCAGGCCGACGGTGAGGCGGCCATGCGTTTGTCTGCCTGCCTGCGCACCGCGCTTATCACCAAACCGCTGCGGGTGGGTGATAAAACGGTCGTGCTCTCCTTCAGTGCCGGGGTGGTCGAGGTCTGTCAGGGGCACCGCGATACTTCCGCATTACTGACGCGTGCTGATCAAGCATTATATGACGCCAAACGGACAGGAAGAGGGAAAACGGTCATCGCATCTGATTATTTATAAATCAATGCGGAAACTTCGCGCAGACAATTTCTTGTTGATGTTGTACTTTTTTCATGCTGACAAAAGTTTGCATTAATCAACGATCCGCTGTTGTGTTATCTTAAAATCATCCGCACATTCTGGATAATAATTTCCCCTAATAGAAACGGAACGAATACTTTCAATTTGGCTTACGGGAAAATATTATCGTCATAACGAAAATTAAGATTTTTAATACTAAAAGTCAGTTGCTAACTTCGCATGATTCATGCAACGTAATCACCTGTTTACCAAAGCATCCGGCCTTCATTACTACAGGCGTATAAAATGCAGGGTTATAGGGCGGGAAATGAATCGTAGCGCGCGGCGCAAAATGCTCAGAGTGATAGGGATCATCATGGTAGTTATGCTGCCTGTGATGCTTGCGCTATGGTTTGCCCAGCTAAGAGCCGAGACGGAAACAAGCGCCCAGCTAAGTACATTTGCCGAACTGGCTTTAGACAAAACTGAACTGGTTATTCAACAGGTTGATTTAGCACGGGATGAGGCTGAAAAATATCAGGGTCAGCTGTGTACACCAGAACATCGTCAATATATGTTGAACGTGGTTCGTGGCCGCCTGTTCGTTGCTGATTTAATTTATGCAGAGGGTCAGAATTTTCTCTGCTCGACCGTTTTTACCCCCGAGCATCCTTACGTTATTCGTGCCGCCAATTACAACCGTAAACCCGACGTTGCAATCTATTATTATCGCGATACGCCATTTTTTGCTGGTTATAAAATGACATATATGCAGCGCGGAAATTATGTCGTAGTGGTCAATCCGCTTTCTTACAGCGAAGTGATGTCTGCCGATCATTCCCTGTCATGGGGGGTGTATGACACGGTAACCAATGCTTTCTTTTCCGTCAGCCAGAAAGCCAATATTTCATTATTAAACTCGCAGATTCAACATAAGGAATCGGCCTTTCAAAAGGATGACCGTTTTTACACGATAGTAAAATCGGATAAACGTCCTATTGCCGCGATTGTTTCTACATCGACTCAGCGTTTTTATGAATCGCTCTATCACCAGGCCACGCTGACGTTACCGCTGGGGATGATTTGCAGCGTCATTATTTTGCTGGTGTGGTCACGTACGCATCGTGAGCTCAACTCGCCCGGGCGTCTGCTGCACCGGGCGCTGAACACGCGCCAGCTTCGGGTTCATTATCAGCCTATTATTGATATCAAAAATAACCAGTGCGTGGGGGCGGAAGCTCTATTACGCTGGCCCGGTTTTAACGGGCAGGTAATGAGCCCTGCGGAATTTATACCGCTGGCTGAAAAAGAGGGGATGATCGAGCGCATTACGGATTATGTTGTCGAAGAGGTATTCAGCGATCTGGGCCATTTCCTGGCTGCTCATCCGCAGCTCTATATTTCGATAAACCTGTCGGCGTCAGATTTCCACTCGTCGCGCCTGATCGCCATGATTTCCGACAAGGCCCGTTTTTACGCCGTGCGCGCGCAGCAGATCAAAATCGAAGTGACCGAACGCGGGTTTATCGACGTTCCTAAAACCACGCCGGTGATTCAGGCATTCCGCCAGGCGGGCTATGAGGTGGCGATCGATGATTTCGGAACCGGTTACTCGAACCTGCATAACCTCTATTCCCTGAACGTCGATATCCTCAAAATCGATAAATCGTTTGTTGATACCTTAACCACTAACAGCACCAGCCATCTGATTGCCGAACACATTATCGAGATGGCGCAAAGCCTGCGCCTGAAAACCATCGCCGAGGGCGTGGAGACGGCAGAGCAGGTGAGCTGGCTGTTGAAGCGTGGCGTGCAGTATTGTCAGGGATGGCACTTCGCGAAAGCAATGCCGCCGCAGGAGTTTATGACCTGGCAGCAGCAGCCCTTGCACTAAACGCATTAGTTCAGCTGGTGGCGGTAATCGCTTGGCGTGCGATCGAACTCGCGGCGAAATACGCGGGAGAAGGTTTGTTGCGACACGTAGCCTAGATCCATCGCGATATCGAAAATTGGCCGCTGCGTGGCGCGTAGCGCCTGCGCCGCCAGCAGTAACCTGCGCTGGCGGATGTACTCACCCAGCGTCTGATGCATGACGGTGCGGAACATCCTCTGTAAATACCATTTCGAATAGCCCGACTTTTTAGCGACCACATCAATGTTCAACGGTTGGTCGATATGTTCATCAATCCATTCAATAAGTGTCTGAATAATTTGCTGATGCGACATAAGGTTGCCTCTCTGGAGATACATCTATCTCTGTTGATTCGTCGTTTTCTCTGCGGGGGAGTATAATTCCTCAAGTTAACTTGAGGTAAAGAGGTTTTATGGAAAAGAGATTGCCGCGAATAAAAGCGCTTTTAACCCCCGGTGAAGTGGCAAAGCGCAGCGGCGTTGCGGTGTCGGCGCTCCACTTCTATGAAAGCAAAGGGTTAATTAAAAGTATCCGTAACGGCGGAAACCAGCGGCGCTATACCCGCGACGTGCTTCGTTACGTCGCGATCATTAAAATTGCGCAACGCATTGGGATCCCCCTGGCCACCATCGGCGATGCCTTCGGCGTATTACCTGAGGGTCATTCGCTGAGCGCGAAGGAGTGGAAGCACCTTTCGTCCCAGTGGCGGGAGGAGCTGGACCGGCGTATCCATACCCTTGTTGCACTGCGCGATGAGCTGGACGGCTGCATTGGGTGCGGGTGTTTGTCGCGCAGCGATTGTCCGTTGCGAAACCCCGGCGACACGCTGGGTGCGCAGGGGACGGGGGCGCGATTGCTGGAAGAGGATTGAGTCTATGCGGCCTGTTTGCCGGGTGGCGGCTGCGCCTTACCCGGCCTACAACACCGAGAGCGTAGGCCGGGTAAGCGAAGCGTCACCCGGCAAAAAGCAGAGTAAAAACTAAAGCGCCACACGAGGGCGCTTTAGTTTATTCCCGGTCTTTGTCTTTCTCTCTATCCCGCTGGCTCACGGGAGGGTTTCCCCCGACATCAGCACGCCTCATGTCGAGCAAGTTGAGGAGGTTCCGGTTTGTGCTGACACTTTAATTCTATGCAAAGCCTTGCTTTTCGCCAGCGCGAGCGGTGATTTTTTCGCCAAAAAATTTTCGCGATGTTGTTCGATTTTCTATAGTTAACAGGTATGAATCACAGGAGAAAATCATGCTAACGGTCCACCATCTAAACCAGTCGCGTTCACACCGTGTGATTTGGGCACTGGAAGAGCTTTCCCTGCCCTACGAGATCGTTCGCTACCAGCGCGAAAAAACCATGCTGGCTCCTGAGTCCCTTAAACGGGTCCATCCTTTGGGTAAATCACCGGTCATTGAAGACAACGGGCTGATCCTCGCAGAGTCCGGCGCCATTCTGGAGTACCTGCAGGAAACCTATGACGCCGAATCCCGGCTTAAGCCGTTAGATCCCGCGCATAAAGTCCAGTACCGCTTCTGGCTGCATTACGCCGAAGGTTCGCTGATGCCGCTGCTGCTCATGAAGCTGGTCTTCAACAGCCTGGGTAAGCCGCCCGTGCCGTTTGGCATGAGGACGCTGGGGAAAGCGCTGGGGCAGGGGGTGCAAAAAGCGTATCTCAACCGCCAGCTGGAAACGCATGCGCGCTTTATTGAATCGCATCTTGCTGAAAACAGCTGGTTTGCGGGCGAAGCGCTCAGCATGGCCGATATCCAGATGAGTTTCCCTGTCTTTGCTCTGCTGGCGCGCGGCGGGATTGAAAACCTGCCGCATACCCAGGCGTGGAAGAAAAAGGTCGAGGATCGTCCCGGCTGGCAGAGAACCCTCGAGCAGGGCGGTCCGCTCAGTATCCCAGGCGAAGGGTGAAATGTTACTAAATTGCGCACTGACGATAACGTTTGCGCATCCTCTGCTTATTTCTTCATCGCTGTAAGGGAATTTTAGCGAAAAACGAGAAAGTTCAGTTGAAAAGGGCGGGTATTAGGCTAGATAATCGTTTGCCTAAAATTGACCACCCGTTTTGTAAGCGCGGAGCTAAACGTTTGCTTTTTTTGTGACGCCCCTTTCGTCGCAAACGCAGCACAAGGATTTGACGTTTTGCTGGCAGTGGAGTCTCCACCACGCTTACGGACTTTTTATAAAAACTCTCAGGGGATGTTTTCTATGTCTACGCCATCTGCGCGTACCGGCGGTTCACTTGACGCCATGTTTAAAATTTCTGCCCGCGGCAGCACCGTGCGTCAGGAAGTCGTTGCCGGTCTGACAACGTTTCTGGCGATGGTTTACTCCGTCATCGTGGTGCCGGGGATGCTGGGCAAAGCGGGCTTCCCGCCTGCTGCCGTCTTTGTCGCTACCTGCCTGGTTGCCGGTGTGGGCTCCATCGTAATGGGCTTTTGGGCCAACCTGCCGCTGGCTATTGGCTGCGCCATCTCTCTGACTGCGTTTACCGCATTCAGCCTGGTACTGGGCCAGCACATCAGCGTGCCGGTTGCGCTGGGCGCCGTGTTCCTGATGGGCGTACTGTTCACTATTATTTCTGCTACCGGCATCCGCAGCTGGATTTTGCGCAACCTGCCGCAGGGCGTGGCGCACGGTACGGGCATCGGTATCGGTCTGTTCCTGCTGCTGATTGCCGCGAACGGCGTTGGCCTGGTGGTTAAAAACCCACTCGACGGCCTCCCGGTTGCACTGGGTCATTTCGCCAGCTTCCCGGTGATCATGTCCCTGATTGGCCTGGCGGTGATTATTGGCCTGGAAAAACTGAAGGTGCCGGGCGGCATTTTGCTGACCATTATCGGTGTCTCCATTGTTGGCCTGATCTTCGATCCGACCGTGCACTTCTCCGGTATCTTTGCCATGCCGTCCTTGAGCGATGACCAGGGCAATTCGCTGATTGGCAGCCTGGACATTGTGGGCGCGCTGAATCCGGTGATCCTGCCGAGCGTGCTGGCGCTGGTGATGACCGCCGTGTTTGACGCTACCGGTACTATCCGCGCGGTAGCCGGCCAGGCGAACCTGCTGGATAAAGACGGCCAGATTATCGACGGCGGCAAAGCGCTGACCACCGACTCCCTGAGCAGCGTCTTCTCTGGCCTGGTGGGGGCGGCTCCGGCAGCTGTGTACATTGAGTCCGCAGCGGGCACGGCGGCAGGCGGAAAAACCGGCCTGACGGCGATCACCGTCGGCGTGCTGTTCCTGCTGATCCTGTTCCTCTCTCCGCTTTCCTACCTGGTACCGGCTTACGCGACCGCGCCAGCGCTGATGTACGTCGGCCTGCTGATGCTGAGCAACGTGGCGAAAATCGACTTTGCTGACTTCGTGGACGCCATGTCTGGCCTGATCACGGCGGTATTTATTGTGCTGACCTGTAACATCGTTACCGGCATCATGATTGGTTTCGCATCGCTGGTGATTGGTCGCCTGGTTTCCGGTGAATGGCGCAAGCTGAACATCGGCACCGTCGTTATCGCTATCGCGCTGGTGGCGTTCTACGCGGGCGGCTGGGCAATCTAAGTTGTCCTTTTATGCGAAAACGGGTGGCTCAGGCCGCCCGTTTTTATTTTCGGAACACACGTCGTTGCCATTTGCGTTACTCTGGAGAAGATAGAATAAGAGGCACGACGCCTTAGGTTTGGCTTTTAAGCAACACAGCAAACAGGGAACGCATGGAAATCTTCTTCACAATACTCATCATGACCCTTGTGGTCTCGCTATCCGGGGTAGTCACACGCGTACTGCCCTTCCAACTGCCTTTGCCGCTCATGCAAATTGCCATTGGCGCGCTGCTGGCGTGGCCAACGTTTGGCCTGCACGTGGAGTTCGACCCGGAACTGTTCCTCGTGCTCTTTATCCCACCGCTGCTGTTTGCCGACGGCTGGAAAACGCCCACGCGCGAGTTCCTTGAGCACGGGCGAGAGATCTTCGGCCTGGCGCTGGCGCTCGTGGTGGTAACGGTGGTCGGGATTGGTTTCCTGATCTACTGGGCGGTGCCGGGTATTCCGTTAATTCCTGCCTTTGCGCTGGCGGCCGTGCTGTCGCCAACCGATGCCGTGGCGCTTTCCGGCATTGTGGGTGAAGGCCGTATTCCGAAGAAAATCATGGGCATTTTGCAGGGCGAGGCGCTAATGAATGACGCCTCTGGCCTGGTCGCCCTGAAGTTTGCCGTGGCGGTTGCCATGGGGACGATGGTGTTCACCGTGGGCGGTGCGACCGTTGAATTCTTCAAGGTGGCGATTGGCGGTATTCTGGCGGGATTTGTGGTGAGCTGGCTGTATGGCCGCTCGCTGGGCTTCCTAAGCCGCTGGGGCGGGGACGAGCCGGCAACGCAGATCGTTCTGCTGTTCCTGCTGCCGTTTGCCTCTTACCTGATTGCTGAACATATTGGCGTATCGGGCATTCTGGCGGCGGTTGCTGCGGGGATGACCATCACACGCGCCGGCGTGATGCGCCGTGCGCCGCTGGCGATGCGCCTGCGTGCCAACAGCACCTGGGCGATGCTCGAGTTCGTGTTTAACGGCATGGTATTCCTGCTGTTGGGCCTGCAGCTGCCGGGCATTCTGGAGTCCTCGCTGGTGGCGGCAGAAGCTGACCCGAACGTTGAAACCTGGATGCTGTTCACCGACATCGTGCTGATTTACGTGGCGCTGATGCTGGTGCGTTTCGGCTGGCTGTGGACGATGAAAAGGTTTAGCGTGCGCTTCCTGACGAAAAAGCCGATGGAGTTCGGTTCGTGGACCACGCGCGAACTGCTGATTGCCTCATTTGCGGGCGTGCGCGGGGCGATCACCCTTGCTGGTGTGCTCTCTATTCCGCTGCTGCTGCCTACCGGGGATGTCTTCCCGGCGCGTTACGAGCTGGTCTTCCTGGCGGCTGGCGTCATTCTGTTCTCGCTGTTTGTCGGCGTGATTATGCTGCCGATTTTACTCCAGCATATTGATGCCGGTGATTCGACCCAGCAGCATAAAGAAGAACGTATTGCGCGGGCGGCTACCGCTGAAGTGGCAATAGTCGCCATCCAGAAAATGGAAGAGCGCCTGGCCGCGGATGCGGAAGAGAACATCGATAATCAGCTGCTGACGGAAGTGAGTTCCCGCGTGATTGGTAACCTGCGTCGTCGGGCCGACGGGCGTAACGACGTGGAAAGCTCGCTGCAGGAGGAGAACCTTGAACGCCGGTTCCGTCTGGCGGCGCTGCGCTCAGAGCGTGCCGAGCTGTACCACCTGCGCGCCACGCGCCAGATCAGCAACGAGACGCTGCAAAAGCTGCTGCACGATTTGGACCTGCTGGAAGCGCTGTTGATAGAGAATCAGTAGCGCTGGTTTTGCCCGGTGGCGCTGCGCTTACCGGGCCTACGTGCTCGATCGGTTCCCTCTCCCTGTGGGAGAGGGTTAGGGTGAGGGCACCCAAAACCCCTCACAACACTCCAGCCACGCCTGCGCACTCTGCGACAAATATACCCCTTCACGCCAGATCATCCCCAGCTGCCAGTACAAATCGCTTTCCAGCGGGATCCAGCGCAGCGTGTTTTTATCCAGCCGCTCGCAAATCGGCTGCGGCAGGATGGCAATCCCCACGCCGGCCTGCACCATTGCCGCCAGAAAATCCCACTGCCCGCTACGTACTGCAATCCGCGGCTTTACGCTGTGCTGGTTAAACAGCGCCATCAGCTGGCGGCTGAGGGCAAAATCTTCGTTGTAGATCAGCAGAGGATGCTCGCCGAGCCGCTCGGGCTTCACGGCGTCGACTTGTAGCCACTCGCCGGAGCGGGGAACCAGCACGCACAGCGGATGGCTAAACAGCGGCAGCGTTGCCAGCCCGCTCTCTTCCTCTACCGGAAGCGCCGTCATCGCGACATCCAGCTCGCCGTTGGTGACCGCCTGCTGAACGGTCAGGCCGCCGAATTCGGATATTTTCAGCTCGACGCCGGGGTAGCGCTGGCGAAACAGGCTAATAGGCCCGGCCATCATCATGCCCACCATCGGCGGGATGCCAAGGCGCAGCACGCCTTTCGTCAGATGGTTGATATCATCAAGCTCTGCTTCCAGCTGGCGGAACTCCGCCAGGATCGCCAGCCCGCGTTCAAACACCACGCGGCCGGTATCGGTCATCAACAGCTTGCGCCCGTCGCGAATAAGCAGGGTGCAGTTCAGTTCATCTTCGAGGTTTTTCAGCATTTTGCTGATGGTAGGTTGTGTAACAAACAACTTCTCCGCTGCGCGGGTAAAACTTTGCTGACGAACCACTTCGACAAAATAGCGCAGCGTTCTTATGTCCATGATTATTCCTCGGAACTATACCTTCGATGATTTTAATTCATTTCAGTCGATTACGTGCGGTCTCTATACTGGCGCCTCGTCTCATTTTTGAGGAAATCACCCATGGCCGTGGCGTTAAGTCGCTTTACGCCTGCCGTTGTGCAACGACTCCAGGTACCGGTTCAGGTACTGCTCTATGCGGGACTCTTTGTTTTCGCGGAATATCTTGTCAACTGGCTGAGTCTGCCCCTGCCTGCCAACCTGGTGGGGATGGTACTGATGCTGACGCTCATTCTCTGTCGCGTTATTCCCCTTCGCTGGGTACGCGCCGGTGCGCGCTGGCTGCTGGCGGAGATGCTGCTGTTCTTTGTGCCCGCCGTGGTGGCGGTGGTGAACTATGCGCAGCTGCTGATGGTCGACGGCTGGCGCATCTTTGCCGTTATTGCCCTCAGTACGCTGATGGTGCTGGGAACGACCGCCTGGGTGGTAGATAAAGTGTATCGGTATGAAATCAGCAGGCACAAGCATGACTAACTTTCAGATTAGCGTGATGTGCCTGGCGGCGACGCTGGTTATCTACTTTGCTAACAAGCGGCTGTACCGCCGCTTTCACGCTCTGCCGCTGATGCCGCTGGTGTTCACGCCGATCCTGCTGGTGCTGATGCTGATTTTCGGGCATATCTCCTGGCAGAACTATATTGGTGAATCCCACTGGCTGCTGTGGCTGCTCGGCCCGGCGACCATCGCTTTTGCCGTGCCTGTTTATGACAACCTCGCCGTTATCAAACGTCACTGGATGTCGCTCAGCGCGGGCGTTGTCACCGCGACGGTGGTGGCGGTGTGCAGCTCCATCTGGCTGGCGCGGCTGTTTACCCTGTCGGATGAGATTCAGCGCAGCCTGGCCGTGCGCTCGGTAACCACGCCGTTTGCGCTGGCGGCAGCCAAGCCGCTTGGCGGACAGCCGGATCTGGTGGCGCTGTTTGTCGTCGTAACGGGCGTGTTCGGCATGGCGGTCGGCGATATGCTGTTTTTACGCCTCTCCATCCGTGAAGGTATGGCGAAAGGGGCAGGGTTTGGTGCGGCGTCGCACGGCGCGGGCACGGCACGTTCGTATGAACTTGGCCAGCAGGAGGGCGTTGTCGCGAGCCTGGTGATGATGCTCTCAGGCGTAGTGATGGTACTGATTGCGCCGCTGGTGGCGCGGGTGATGTTTTAAACTCCCCGACCGGATGGCCGGGGAGAATGACTTAGTGCGCGCGGCCCTGTTCAACGCCCAGGCCGGTCTGTGAACGGATAAACTGGGCGCGGAATTTCTCGCGCTCCAGGTTACCCTCCGGCGAGTTGTCCGTGGCCGAGAAGAACCAGATCCCGATAAACGCCACGGCAATGGAGAACAGCGCCGGGTATTCGTACGGGAAGATGGCCTTTTCGTGGCCGAGGATCTGCACCCAAATTGTCGGGCCAAGGATCATCAGAACCACCGCCGTCAGCAGCCCCAGCCAGCCGCCAATCATCGCCCCACGGGTAGTCAGTTTTGACCAGTACATGGAGAGCAGGATGATGGGGAAGTTGCAGCTTGCCGCAATCGAGAAGGCCAGCCCTACCATAAAGGCGATGTTCTGCTTCTCGAACAGGATCCCCAGCAGGATTGCCACCACGCCCAGCACCAGCACCGTGATTTTAGACACCTTCAGCTCGTCGCGCTCGCTGGCGCCTTTGCGGAACACGTTGGCATAGAGGTCGTGCGATACCGCTGAAGCACCGGCCAGCGTCAGGCCCGCAACCACCGCGAGGATGGTGGCGAAGGCCACGGCCGAGATGAAGCCGAGGAACAGATTGCCGCCCACCGCGTCAGCCAGATGCACCGCCGCCATGTTGTTACCGCCAATCAGCGCGCCCGCCGCGTCTTTAAACGCCGGATTTGCACCCACCAGCATGATGGCGCCAAAGCCGATGATAAAGGTCAGGATGTAGAAATACCCCATGAAGCCGGTGGCGTAGAAGACGCTTTTACGCGCTTCACGCGCATCGCTGACGGTGAAGAAACGCATCAGGATGTGCGGTAAACCTGCGGTACCAAACATCAGCCCGAGACCGAGCGAGAGTGCGGATATCGGGTCTTTCACCAGCCCGCCAGGGCTCATGATGGCTTCCCCTTTCGGATGCACCGCCATCGCTTCGGTGAACAGGTTATTGAAGCTGAAGCCGACGTGTTTCATCACCATAAAGGCCATAAAGCTTGCGCCGAACAGCAGCAGTACCGCTTTGATGATCTGCACCCAGGTCGTTGCCAGCATGCCGCCGAACAGGACGTACATCACCATCAATACGCCGACCAGCACCACCGCAACGTGGTAGTTCAGGCCGAACAGCAGTTCGATAAGCTTGCCCGCGCCTACCATCTGGGCGATCAAATACAACGCCACGACCACCAGAGAACCGCAGGCGGAGAGCATGCGGATAGGGCCTTGCTTAAGGCGATAGGAGGCGACGTCGGCAAAGGTAAAGCGCCCCAGGTTACGCAGGCGTTCGGCGATCAGGAACAGAATGATCGGCCAGCCGACCAGGAAGCCGAGAGAGTAAATCAGGCCGTCGTAGCCAGAGGTGTATACCAGCGCGGAAATCCCGAGGAAGGAGGCGGCAGACATAAAGTCGCCCGCAATCGCCAGCCCGTTCTGGAACCCGGTTATGTTGCCGCCTGCGGTGTAGTAATCATTCCGCGAGCGCACGCGTTTCGACGCCCAGTAGGTGATATACAGCGTCAGCAGGACGAAAATGAGGAACATGATGATTGCCTGCCAGTTGGTTGGCTGGCGCTGTACCTCGCCGGTAATGGCATCTGCCGCGTTGGCGGCAAACGGAAGGGCGGCGGCAAGCGCCGTCAGGACTCGCTTCATGATGCTTTTACCTCACGCAGGACTTCTTTATTAAGACGATCGAATTCGCCGTTCGCGCGCCAGACGTACACGCCGGTCAGGACAAACGAAATGACAATCACGCCGATGCCAATGGGAATACCGCGCGTGACGCTGGTACCCGCGTGCAGCGGTGTACCGAGCCAGTGCGGGGCAAAGGCGATGAGCATAATAAAGCCGACGTAGATGATCAGCATGATGATGGAAAGGATGAAGGCAAACCGTTGCCGTTTTTCGACGAGCTCCCTGTAGTGCGCACTATTCTCTATCTGCTGACAAATATCGTTATTCATCACAGAGTCTCCAAAGGTAAGGTTGGTTTGTTTTTAGTCCCCTCTCCCCTATGGGGAGAGGGTTAGGGTGAGGGGAGAGGGAGAAAAAATTACGATGGCATTGCGATGGCCTGCTTCTCTTCGAGCAGTTTGTCCACCACGCCAGGATCGGCAAGCGTTGAGGTATCGCCGAGGTTGCTGGTATCACCCGCGGCGATTTTGCGCAGGATGCGGCGCATAATTTTGCCGGAGCGGGTTTTCGGCAGCGAGTCGGTCCAGTGCAGCACGTCCGGCGTAGCAAGCGGGCCAATCTCTTTACGCACCCAGTTACGGACCTCCGCATACAGCTCTGGCGACGGCTCTTCGCCGTGGTTCAGGGTGACGTAGGCGTAAATCGCCTGTCCTTTAATATTGTGTGGAATACCCACAACGGCGGCTTCGGCAATCTTCGGATGCGATACCAGCGCGGATTCAATCTCTGCCGTACCCAGACGGTGGCCGGAGACGTTGAGCACGTCGTCCACGCGTCCGGTGATCCAGTAATAACCGTCTTCATCACGGCGCGCGCCGTCGCCGCTGAAATACATGTTTTTGAAGGTGGAGAAGTAGGTCTGCTCGAAGCGCTCGTGGTCGCCGAACAGGGTACGCGCCTGGCCCGGCCAGGAGTCTGTGATCACCAGGTTGCCCTCGGTGGCCCCTTCCTGCGGATTGCCTTCGTTATCCACCAGCGCAGGCTGCACGCCGAAGAATGGTCGCGTTGCGGAGCCCGCTTTCAGCTGCGTTGCGCCGGGCATTGGGGTGATCATAAAGCCGCCGGTTTCGGTCTGCCACCAGGTGTCCATCACCGGGCATTTCTCGTTGCCGATTTTCTTCCAGTACCACTCCCAGGCTTCAGGGTTGATTGGCTCGCCCACGGAGCCGAGGATGCGCAGGGAAGAGCGGTCAGTCCCTTCAATCGCTTTGTCACCTTCCGCCATCAGGGCGCGGATGGCCGTTGGCGCGGTGTAGAGAATATTGACCTTATGTTTATCGACTACCTGACACATGCGCGCCGGGGTTGGCCAGTTGGGTACGCCTTCGAACATCAGCGTCGTTGCGCCGCACGCCAGCGGGCCGTACAGCAGGTAGCTGTGGCCGGTGACCCAGCCTACGTCGGCGGTACACCAGTAGATGTCGCCGGGATGGTAGTCGAAGACGTATTTAAAGGTTGTGGCCGCATAAACCAGATAGCCGCCGGTGGTGTGCAGCACGCCTTTCGGCTTGCCGGTCGAACCGGAGGTATAAAGGATAAACAGCGGGTCTTCGGCATTCATCTCTTCCGGTTCGTGCTGGTCGCTCGCTTGCTCAATCAGGTCGCTCCACCACAGATCACGGCCCTCGTTCCAGTCGATCTTGCCGCCGGTACGCTTGAGCACGATGACGTTGCTGATGGTTTTCACGTTCGGGTTTTTTAGCGCTTCATCGACGTTTTTCTTCAGTGGAATACCGCGCCCGGCGCGCACGCCTTCATCAGCGGTGATCACCAGCTTCGAGTTGGAGTCGACAATACGCCCGGCAACGGCTTCCGGCGAGAAGCCGCCAAAGATAACGGAGTGGATCGCGCCGATGCGCGCGCAGGCCAGCATGGCGACTGCGGCTTCCGGCACCATTGGCATATAGATAGCGACCACGTCGCCTTTTTTAATGCCCTGCTCCAGCAGCACATTCGAGAAACGGCAGACGTCGCGGTACAGCTCTTGATAGGTGATATGTTTGCTCTGAGAGGCATCGTCGCCTTCCCAGATAATGGCCGTTTCGTTGCCGCGCTCGGCAAGGTGGCGGTCCAGGCAGTTCGCCGCCAGGTTCAGGGTGCCGTCTTCATACCATTTAATAGAGACGTTGCCCGGCGCAAAGGAGGTGTTTTTCACCTTCTGATACGGTGTGATCCAGTCAAGGATGTGGCCCTGCTCGCCCCAGAAGACATCAGGGCTGGAGACGGATTGCTGATACTTCTCGTGGTACTGCTCCGGGTTTATCAGGCAACGGTCCGCAATGTTTGCGGGAATGTCGTGTTTGTGGATTTGGCTCATGGCTTTTTTTCTCCTTGTAAGATGTTAATAATATGTCGCAAAAACGTTAATAGTAGGGGCTTTACAAGCTTTGTTTAGTATTTGGGCGGCAGATCACGCATTGTTTGAATAGATTGAAAAATGAGCGAATGAAACTTTGAAGGGAAATAATTTAGATGCAGAATTATTCACAAATGATTAGAAAAAAGCGTTTTTATAACAAAAGGTTATTTATAAGAATTATTACAAATTAACGTCATAGACCCTTTTTTCAGTGAAATGCCTCGTTCTTTAAGGCTTGCACAGCATGCCGTGCAAATGATACTCATACGCCGCGTTAAAAAAATCCATAAACCAACGCAACACAATTCATACCCTTTCAGTATGTCCCCATATTCATGCAGTTTGTGTGAATAAGGTGCTTCATTGAGGAAGTCAGTTTCTATGAAAAACGTTAAAGTCAGCCTCGCCTGGCAAATCTTAATTGCCCTTGTACTGGGTATCTTGCTGGGCAGTTACCTCCACTATCACAGCGACAGCCGCGAATGGCTGATTGCGAACATGCTCTCTCCGGCAGGCGATATTTTTATTCATCTGATCAAGATGATTGTGGTGCCGATTGTTATCTCAACGCTGGTGGTTGGCATTGCGGGCGTCGGTGATGCGAAGCAGTTAGGTCGTATCGGGGCGAAGACCATCATCTATTTCGAAGTGATCACTACAATTGCCATCATTCTCGGTATCACCCTGGCGAATGTCTTCCAGCCAGGCTCCGGGATTGATATGTCGCAGCTGGCGACGGTGGATATTTCGAAATACCAAAGCACAACCGCCGACGTGCAGAGCCATGCGCATGGCCTGATGGGAACTATCCTCTCGCTGGTGCCAACCAACATTGTGGCGTCCATGGCAAAAGGCGAGATGCTGCCAATCATCTTCTTCTCGGTGCTGTTTGGTCTGGGGCTTTCTTCCCTGCCAGCGACGCACCGTGAGCCGCTGGTGACCGTGTTCCGCTCTATCTCTGAAACCATGTTCAAAGTGACCCACATGGTGATGCGTTATGCCCCGGTCGGTGTGTTCGCGCTGATCGCGGTGACCGTCGCCAACTTCGGCTTTGCCTCCCTGTGGCCGCTGGCGAAGCTGGTGATTCTGGTGCACTTTGCGATCCTGTTCTTCGCGCTGGTGGTGCTGGGCATTGTGGCGCGCCTGTGCGGGCTGAGCATCTGGATCCTGATCCGCATCCTGAAGGATGAGCTGATTCTGGCGTACTCCACGGCAAGCTCTGAAAGCGTGCTGCCGCGCATCATTGAAAAGATGGAAGCCTACGGCGCGCCGGCGTCGATAACCAGCTTTGTGGTGCCAACCGGTTACTCCTTCAACCTCGATGGCTCGACCCTGTATCAGAGTATTGCGGCGATCTTTATTGCGCAGCTGTACGGGATTGACCTGTCGCTGTGGCAGGAAATCGTGCTGGTACTGACCCTGATGGTGACCTCGAAAGGCATCGCGGGCGTGCCGGGCGTCTCCTTCGTGGTGCTGCTGGCGACGCTGGGCAGCGTCGGTATTCCGCTGGAAGGCCTGGCGTTTATCGCCGGTGTCGACCGTATCCTCGACATGGCGCGTACGGCGCTGAACGTGGTGGGAAATGCCCTGGCGGTGCTGGTTATCGCCAAGTGGGAACACAAATTCGACCGCAAAAAAGCGCTGGCGTATGAACGCGAGGTGCTGGGCCGCTTTGATAAGACGGCCGACCAGTAACATCCTAAGCCCGGTGGCGCTGCGCTTACCGGGCCTATGGGTTTTGTAGGCCGGGTAAGGCGAAGCCGTCACCCGGCACTTTATTCCCCGCTTAGCGCATCGAACTCTTCACACCCCGTATCAAACCCTTCCGTACAGCTCAGGTTCAACCAGTACAGTGCTTTCTGTTTATTTGGCGTGATAAAGCCTTTCTCGCCCTGCTGGAACAGCATCCCAGCCCAGTATTCTGCGTAGCCCGTTCGTGACAGAGACGAACTGCGCTTAAACCACGCAGCTGCCTGAGCGTCATCCTGCGCCACTTCAACGCCGTTGGCATAAATCAGCCCCAGCAGCAGTTGCGCATCAACCGCGGAGTCGTTGTCGATATCCTCGGTAGCCGTTTGCAGCAGTTTGATAGCCTGCGGATAGTCCGTTTTCCCCGCCTGACTGTTTACAAGAACGCGCGCCAGCATGATGGTGCCGCGTTTGCTGCCCGCGATAGTTGCCTGCTGCGCCAGTGCCTTAGCTTGCGCATAATTTCCCTGGGTAAAGAGGATTTGCGAGAGCAGCCCCATGGCGTCGACATCACCACCTTTTGCGGCTTTCTCGGCCCACAGCGCCGCTTGCTCGCTGTCACCGGAGCTAAAGTACGTATCGGCCAAATAATACTGTGCACGGGCGTCACCCGCTTCAGCTTGTTCTTTGTACTGGCTGCCAATCTCATCGGCACGGACAAGCGATGTAAAAAGTAACAACAACAGAAAAATACGTTTCATGGATTCTTATCATCTGGGTACATGCCGCGCAGTATAATCGCGGTTGCAAAAGAAAAAAATGGGTGCATTAAGACCTCAGCATCCTACAAGCCGGGCGGAACTGTCGTTCCGCCCGAAGAGGTTAGCCTGCAACGCAGGCTAATTTCGCCGCCACCTCCTGATGTTCACTCTTTATTGAAAACTCGCATAACTTACCGCGAGTAATAAAGGTAAATATCACTATCGTCAGGCAGATAATAAAGACAATGCCTAACGCAGTTTTTAATGGCGTCATGCCTTTTACTCCTTGTGTAAAAAAGAATAAGAGGCTACTCTCAACCTGTTGGTTGTTGAGGGGTAGCCTCGGGTAAATGCAAATTGCCCGGGGCTTTCCACTTTCTGTCCCTCAACAATGCTCAAGACAGAAAGTCTTAAGCACCCGCCGCACATCTTATCCCTCTGAATTAAAATGCAAAGATGTAATCCTTTTTTGCCAAAATTACATTATTTCTGCGAGCCGCTTTCCAGAATAATAATTGATATTATTAATGTGTTAAGCATAAATAAAAAGGGAGTGAATATTTCACTCCCTTTATTCAGCGATCAATTAACGGCTTCAACCCATTGCGCTTTCACGCAGCCGGGCTTTCAGCTTGCTATATTCATCGATCACATACTGTTCCGCTGCGTGTTGATCCGCAATCGGCTCCACGCGTACGGCGCAGTATTTATACTCCGGCGTTTTGGTTATCGGGCTGAGGTTCTCCGTCACCAGCTCGTTGCAGGCGCCAATCCACCACTGGTAGGTCATATAGACCGCCCCTTTGTTCGGACGATCGCTGACCTGCGCGCGGGTGATGATGCGGCCCTTACGCGAATTGACCCACACCAGCGCTTCATCTTCAATGCCAAGACGTTCAGCGTCGGCGGTGTTAATCTGCGCGTAGCCCGGCTCGTCCGCCAGCGCCGCCAGCGCGGCGCAGTTGCCGGTCATCGAGCGACAGGAGTAGTGGCCCACTTCACGCACGGTAGAGAGCACCATCGGATACTCGTCGGTGAGCTTATCGATCGGCGCGACCCAGTCGCACGTGAAGAACTGCGCCAGCCCGTTCGGGGTGTCGAACTTCTCTTTAAAGAGGTACGACGTCCCCTGGTCGGCTTCGGACTCATCGCGACACGGCCACTGGATGTAGCCCAGCTCACCCATTTTTTCATAGGTTGCCCCATAAAAATCCGGACACAGATTACGCAACTCGTCCCAGATCTCCTGGGTGTTGTTGTAGTGCATCGGGTAGCCCATGCGGGTGGCGATTTCGCTGATGATCTGCCAGTCCGTTTTCAGGTCCCACTTCGGCTCGACCGCTTTAAAGAAGCGCTGGAAGCCGCGGTCAGCCGCCGTGTAGACGCCTTCATGCTCGCCCCAGGACGTTGACGGTAAAATGACATCCGCCGCCGCCGCGGTTTTGGTCATAAAGATATCCTGGACAATCACCAGCTCCAGATCCTCAAAGCCTTTACGCACCGCGGACAGCTCGGCGTCGGTCTGGAGCGGATCTTCACCCATGATGTAGGCCGCACGCACTTCACCGTGCGCCGCGCGGTGCGGCAGCTCGCTGATGCGATACCCGGTATGTTCCGGCAGGCTCTCCACGCCCCAGGCCTTCGCGAATTTCTCGCGATTTTCCGGGAACTTCACGTACTGATAGCCCGGATAGGTATCCGGCAGCGCGCCCATGTCGCACGCGCCCTGCACGTTATTCTGACCGCGTACCGGGTTTACGCCGACGTGCGCTTTGCCCAGATTGCCCGTTAGCATCGCGAGGCTGGTCAGGGAACGTACGGTTTCCACGCCCTGGTAGAACTGGGTGACGCCCATGCCCCACAGAATGGCCGCGGTTTTCGCCGCGGCGTACATGCGCGCCGCCTGGCGGATCTGCTGCGCGCTCACGCCAGTAATCGCTTCAACCGACTCAGGCGTGTAGCCCTCGACAATTTTCTTATACTCTTCAAACCCTTCCGTACGGGTGGCGACAAACGCCTGGTCGTACAGGTTCTCCTCAATAATGACGTGCCCCATTGCATTCAACAGCGCGATGTTCGAGCCGTTTTTCAATGCAATGTGCATATCCGCAATGCGCGCGGTTTCAATTTTGCGTGGATCGCAGACGATAATTTTTGCCCCGTTGCGTTTCGCGTTAATCACGTGATTAGCGACGATCGGGTGTGAATCCGCCGGGTTATAGCCAAAGATGAACACCAGATCGGTGTTATCTATCTCGTTAATCGCATTACTCATTGCGCCGTTACCGACCGACTGGTGCAGACCTGCAACCGATGGGCCGTGTCAGACGCGAGCGCAGCAGTCGACGTTATTGGTACCAATAACGGCGCGCGCGAATTTTTGCATTACATAGTTAGTTTCGTTACCCGTCCCGCGTGAGGAGCCGGTGGTCTGAATCGCATCCGGGCCATACTTGGCCTTGATGGCGCCCAGGCGCGTCGCGACGTAATCGAGCGCCTCGTTCCAGGTGACGGCTTCCAGCTTGCCGCCGCGCTCTCGGCGGATCATAGGGCTTTTCAGGCGCGGGGTGAGGATCTGGGTATCGTTAATAAAATCCCAGCCGTAGTAACCCTTCAGGCACAGCGTGCCCTGGTTGGTTTTCCCCTGCGCGGCCTCCGCACGGACGATTTTGCCGTTATCGACCACCAGGTGGATCTTGCAACCTGAGGCACAATAAGGGCAAACCGTGACGACTTTTTTCATTAGTCTGCTCCAGTTAATAAACGCTTACGCACCCATAATGCAGCTTCTATGCCATGTTTTTAATGTGGGTATATCCAGACTTTACGGCCGATTTGTCGTCAAAACCCTGACGAAAAGCAGGCAATCGTCAGAATTGACGTGTCGAAAGGGCAGCGGATGTGACATGGGTTGAAATTCCGTCACGTAAAAAACAATTAGTCTGGAGCGGGCGGCAGAATGGTTCAGACTTAACATAATCCCCTGACGGAAGCATACGATGAAACCGGCGATTCTGGTGGTTGATGACGATACGGCAGTGTGCGAGCTGCTGCAGGACGTGCTCAAGGAGCACGTCTTTACCGTGCTCGTCTGCCATAACGGCCAGGACGCGCTGAGCCTGGTGCACCAGGAGCCGACCATCGCGCTGGTTCTGCTGGACATGATGCTGCCCGATATCAACGGTCTGCAGGTCTTGCTCCAGCTGCAAAAGCAGCGCCCCGAGCTGCCTGTGGTGATGCTTACAGGCCTGGGCAGTGAATCGGACGTCGTAGTTGGGCTGGAGATGGGGGCCGACGATTACATCGGTAAGCCGTTTAACCCGCGCGTGGTGGTGGCCCGCGTGAAAGCGGTGCTGCGGCGTACCGGAGTGCTGGCGGCAGAAACGACGCCGCCGCGGGTGGCGGGCATTGCCTTCAACGGCTGGACGCTCGACACCACCCGCTGCGAGCTGAGCGATCCGCAGCGTAACACCGTCCCTTTAACGCAGGGCGAGTACGGCTTGCTGCTGGCGCTCACGCAAAATGCCCGCCGGGTGCTGAGCCGCGAACAGCTGCTTGAGCTGACCCACAGCGAAAGTGCTGAAGTTTTTGACCGCACCATCGACGTGCTGATCATGCGCTTGCGACGAAAAATCGAGGCCAACCCGCATCAGCCTGCGCTGATTAAAACCATTCGCGGCCTGGGCTACGTCTTTGCCACTGATGTTTCTCATAACGAGAAAGCGGCCTAGGTATTCTCTTTGATAAACAGCTGCAGTTCGGCCAGCGTTTTCGCGCCGTCAATGGCATTGGCGGCCAGCAGGCTTGCCCGCGCGCAGGCGTGCGCCAGATAAATACTCTCGGTAAGCGACAGCGATTCATGACAACCGTATAAAAACCCCGCGCAAAACGCATCGCCCGCGCCGACGCTGCCAATAATCTCTTCCTGCGCAAGCATCCACGACGGGATCCAGCGTCCTTGCTCACCTGGCGCTTCCCCCCACGCCCCTTCAGGACAGTGGATCACCACCCGCTGGCGAACGCCTGCTGCCAGCAGCTGCGAGGCGGCTTCAGCAAGATGGGCAACGTTCAGCGCATCATTGTCATCGCGTATCGCCAGCCCGCTAAATTCACCCGCTTCCAGCTCGTTAATCACCAGGTAATCAAGATGGCGCAGGGCAGGGAGCACCAGCGGCTGATAGCGCGGGTCGCCCTTGCGGGAAACCAGATCGAGAGAGGTTTCATACCCCTGGTCGCGCATCTGCGCCAGCAGCCGCGCGCTGCGGGTGCCGAACTCGTCATCGGGCATATCCAGGCTGTCGAGCAGCAGCAGGTAGCCGAGATGGAAGATTTTCATCGATCCGTCTAAGCGATCGAAGGCGGGAAGATCCAGCAGGCGGTTGGCGCCCGGCGAGTGGAAGAAGGTGCGCTGTCCGCTGGGATCGGTCATGACCTGCGACATGGAGGTTGGGGCAAAGGTGGTGCGCTGCACCCGCTGGCGGTTGACGTGGTACTGGTCAAGCATCGCCAGAATATAGTCCCCGTCGCCGTCTTCGCCAATCAGCCCCACCGCCTGCAGCGGCAGGCCAACGTGCATTTTCGCCAGCGTCAGCAGCACGTTGAGCGGCGCCCCGCCGGTTGAGCGTTCGCTGTGGGTGATTTCCGCCAGCCAGCCGCGCTCCGGCCACTGCACGATCTGGTGGACGTGATCCACCAGCATGTTGCCTGCGGCGATGATACCTTTGCGTTCCATCATGCCCGCCCCGCGCTGCCGAAGATGCGCATCTGTTCGGCGACCGTATCGGTTATCGCCTCTTCTATCCCCAGCAGCAGCTCGGCAAATTCATCGTACAGCGGCTGGCGGTTCGCCATGCGCTGCTCGACGGCGGCGAGCGCGGCCTGCGACATGCCGGTATAAAAATTGATTTTATGAATGCCCAGCCCGATAGCGCGGCGGAAGTCGGCATCGCTAATTCCCGAGCCGCCGTGTAAAACCAGCGGCAGCCCCGTCTGCTGGCGGATGGCGTCCAGGCGTGGAAAATCAAGCTTCGGCTCGCCCTTGTATTTGCCGTGCGCGTTGCCAATAGCGACCGCCAGCGCGTCGATGCCGGTTGAGTCGACAAATTCGCGCGCCAGCTGCGGGTCGGTAAAGAAGGCTTCGTCGGCATGGCCGTACAGCGCGCCGCCTTCATCCCCGCCGACCGCGCCCAGCTCCGCCTCCACCGACACGCCGACCGCGTGGCACATTTTCACCACCTCTCGCGTCTGGCGGATATTTTCTTCATAGCTCAGCGTCGAGCCGTCGAACATCACCGAGCTGAAGCCTAAGCGCAGGGCCCGCACAACCGCCTCGAAATGCAGGCCGTGGTCGAGGTTAAGCACCACGGGAATGTCGTGGCGGGCGGCTTCGAACTTTACCGCTTCGACAAGCGAATCCAGCGACACGTACTTAAAATGCACTTCCGCGATGTTGATGATAAACGGCGAGCGTTCCTGCTTCGCGGCGGCAAACAGGGCGCGCAAAAAGTGGGAGTCGAGCACGTTAAACGCGCCCAGCGCGTAGCGATGTTGCCTGGCGTGTTCAAGACCGTCGGCAAGAGAAATTAATGGCATCATTCACTCCTTATATCCGAAACAGGGTGTACTCGTTGCACAGCACCAGCACCGCCGGCTCGTCTTCTTCGATGTTGTTATAGCGGGCAACGGGCTGCAAAAAGTGGTTATCGTGCTCGTCGTCGTTCACGGATGACACTTCCCCCACCAGCACGTCGCCAAAGCCGCGCTCGCCCCAGAAGCTGTGGTACAGGCCGGGCGTCAGGCAGATGCTTTCACCGGGCAGCAGGCGCAGCTGGCTGCCGGGCGCGTGGGTCTGACGGCAGCCGTCGACGGTGACCGTCACGTCGGTGTTCTCCGTCTCTTCATGCGCGCCCGCATTCCATAACTCAATAATCAGGTTCCCGCCGCCCCGGTTGATGATGTCTTCCCGCTTGCGCCAGTGAAAATGCATCGGCGTCACCTGGCCGTCGCGCACGTGCATGATTTTTTCGGCGTAGCATTTTTCATAGGGCACGCCGTTGGGCGAGCCGTTGCGCAGGGCAAACAGCGTCAGGCCCTCGGCGGCAAAGCTGTTGCCGCCGAACGCCGTTACGTCCCAGCCGAGCCTGAGGTCGAACACTTCCTGCCATGCGGCCTGGTCAAGCTGCTGCCATTTAGTGGGCGGAAAGCTGGCAAACGGGGGGAGATGCACGTCGTGCATGGAGAAGAACTGCCGCGTGTGGCCGAGGATTTCGTTGATGTCGGAGCGTTTCATGGTGACTCCCGGAGTTATGTGCAAAACCTTGCCCCTCACCCTGCCCTCTCCCCATAGGGGAGAGGGTGTTCAAGTTCCCTCTCCCCTATGGGGAGAGGGTTAGGGTGAGGGGTTTACTTAACCGTCCACCCCTTATAGGTCCCGACGTTCTTTTTATCGATCATCGTCACCGGGATCAGCACGGGCTCTTTTGGCGCAGGTTTGCCCTGCAGAATGCCATAGCCAATTTCCACCGCTTTTGCCGCCATCACCTGCGGATCCTGCGCCGGGGTCGCGACAAACAGGGAGTTTTCGCGCTTCAACGCCTCTTCACCGTCCGGTGAGCCGTCCACGCCGACGATGAAGAACTCGTTGCGCTGCGCCTGTTTCGCCGCCAGATCGGCTCCGATCGCCGTCGGATCGTTAATCGCGAATACGCCGTCGATCTTCGGATTAGCGGCCAGCAGGGAGGTCATGACCTCCAGCCCGCCTTCACGGCTGCCTTTGGCGTTCTGGTTATCCGAGAGCACCTTGATATCCGGGTGGCGCTTAAATTCGGTCTGGCAGCCTTCCACGCGGTTTTGCACCGCGGAAACCGGCGGCCCGTTGATGATCACCACGTTGCCTTTACCCTTCAGGCGGTCGGTAATGTATTTGCAGGCCATTTCACCCGCCTGGGTGTTATCGGAGGTGATTGTCGCATCGGCCCCTTCCGCCGCCACGTCAACCGCCACGACCACGATCCCCGCCTCTTTCGCACGCTTCACCGCCGGGCCGATCCCTTTGGAATCCGCGGCGTTAAGGATGATCATGTCCACCTTCGCGGCAATAAAGTTGTCGATCTGCGCCACCTGCTGGCCCAGATCGTACCCGCTGGAGACCAGCGTCACCTTGACGTTGTCCCCCGCCAGCTTGCGCGCTTCCAGCTCGGCACCTTTGGTGATCTGCACGAAGAACGGGTTAGCCAGGTCGCCCACCGTCACGCCGATGGACTTCAAATCTTTTGCCTGCGCAAACGGTGTTGCGGCCAGCAGCGCGCCAGCACAGAGCGCGGTCACTAAGGGTTTCAAACGCATAGGGTTTTCCTCGAAGCTGTAGGGTGTTGTTGTTATGCACTTTGATGGTGTCGGGTACGGTATTTGTCGATCAGCACCGCTATGATGATCACCGCCCCTTTGATCACCAGCTGCCAGAAGTAGGAGACGCCCATCAGCGTCATGCCGTTGTTGAGGGTGGCGATGATCAGCGCGCCCACCAGCGTGCCGGTGATCGTGCCGATCCCGCCGACGAAGCTGGTCCCGCCGAGGATCACCGCCGCAATCGCATCCAGCTCGTAGCCCATCCCCAGGTTGCCGTTGGCGCTGTAGAGGCGCGAGGCGCTCATTACGCCGCCTAAGCCCGAGAGCAGGCCGCTCATACCGTACACGAACAGCAGCACCAGCCAGACCTTGATGCCCGTTAAGCGCGCCGCCTGCATGTTGCCGCCCACCGCGTAGATGTGAACGCCAAGCGTAGTGCGGCGCAGGATGAACCAGCAGATAGCAATGACCGCCAGGGCGATCACCACCAGCCACGGAATCGGGCCGAGGTAGTTATTGCCGATCCACTCGAAGCTGATGTTGGAGTTAATCACCGTCGTGCCGTCCGCCAGCAGGTAGGCCGCCCCGCGCAGCGCCGTATAGGTCCCGAGCGTCACGATGAAGGGGGGGAGCCCGGCAAAGGCCACCAGCGCGCCGTTGAACAGCCCCAGCACCATGCCGAGCATCAGCGCCGCCGGAATGGAGAGCATGGCGAACTCCGGTATAAGGGACACCACCATCGCCGCCACCGCCGTGGTGCCCAGTATTGAGCCGACGGAGAGGTCAATCCCGCCGGTTAAGATGATGAAGGTCATCCCCGCCGCCAGCACGATGTTGATCGACGCCTGACGGGTAATATTGAGCAGGTTACTTTCGGTAAAGAAGTTAGGCGCGATAAAGCCAAAAACCGCCACAATCAGGATTAATATCGGCAAAATGCCGACCGTTTGCATCAGATCGCTCATCAGCATTCGTTTGGCGGAGGCGGATTTCGCCACCTGCTGCGGATGGGTTGGAGTTGTCATGATTGCACCGCCTGATGATGAGTGTCGTTCACGCCGGTTGCCAGCGTCATAATGTTTTCCTGGGAGATGTCGCCCCCGTGCAGTTCACCCGCGATGCTGCCCTCGCGCATCACGTACACCCGGTCGCTCATGCCCACCACTTCCGGCAGCTCGCTGGAGATCATCAGAATCGCCACCCCCTTGCGCGCCATCTGGTTCATGATGCGGTAGATCTCGCTTTTCGCGCCGACGTCCACGCCGCGCGTGGGTTCGTCCAGAATCAGAATGCGCGGGCCGATGGCCACCCAGCGGGAGATCAGCAGCTTTTGCTGGTTGCCGCCGGAAAGCCCGCCCGCGCGTACCTGAGAATGCGGCACGCGGATGTTGAGCAGGGCGATTGCGTCATCGGAAATCGACTGGGCTTTTTTGCGGTTTAGCATGCCGAAGGTGGCGTCGCGCTCCAGCGTCGCCATGGTGATGTTCTCCTGCGCCGCCAGCTCCAGAAACAGCCCCTGCTCCTTGCGGTTTTCAGTGAGAAAACCGATGCCGTTATCGATGGCCGCGCGCGGGGAGTGGATCACCACCGGCTCGCCGTCCACCTCAATCATGCCGCCGGTGGCTTTACGCACGCCGAAGATCAGCTGCGCCAGCTCGGAGCGTCCCGCCCCGACCAGACCTGCCAGACCCACAATTTCACCGGAACGCACCTGCAGGCTGCAGGGCAGCACTTTTTTACCGTCGGTGAGGTGATGCACGTTGAGGCGCGGGCTGCCGAGCGGGATGTCGCGCTCTTTGTTAAACAGGTCGCTTAACGGACGGCCGACCATCATGCGCACCAGCTCTGATGCATTCAGCTTGTCGCGCGTCAGGCTGCCCACGTACTGCCCGTCGCGCAGGACGCTGACGCGGTCAGATAGCTCATACACTTCCGCCATGCGGTGGCTGATATAGATAATCGCCATCCCTTCATCGCGCAGGCGCAAAATCAGTTCAAACAGGCGGTGCGTTTCCCGCGAGGAGAGGGCGGCGGTAGGTTCGTCCATGACCAGAATGCGGCTGTTGCGGTGCAGCGCGCGGGCGATTTCCACCTGCTGCTGCTCGGCGATAGTCAGCTTCATCACCAGGTCGGTGGCGCTGAACTGCGCCCCGAGACGGTCAATCACCGCCTGCGCCTGGGCGGCCATCTCTTTGCGCTGCACCAGCCCGCCGCGCGACAGCTCGCTGCCGAGGAAAATATTTTCGGCAACGGTGAGATTGGGCGCGAGCTGCATCTCCTGGTAAATCAGAGTAATACCTGCCGCCAGCGCATCTTTCGGGCCTTTAATATGAAACGGCTGGCCGTCGATCAGGATCTCGCCGCTGGTGGCGGTATAGGCTCCGGCGAGGATCTTCATCAGCGTGCTTTTTCCCGCGCCGTTTTCACCCATCAGGGCGTGGATCTCACCGGGGAAGACCGTCAAATCCACACCCTTGAGCGCGTGGAAATTGCCAAACGTCTTGGCAATGTTGCGCATCTCTAAAACCGGGGTTCTGCTCATGGCGGATCTCCTGTGAACGTCGATATCTGCACTTCATCACAGGTGCGTAAATGCAAAATGTCAGAAGCTGTTCATATTTGTCATAGTTATGAATAGCTAATGTGGATCACAGTTATTGAATTACCCTCACCCCGGCCCTCTCCCTGAAAGGGAGAGGGAGCAGATCATCCCCTCTCCCCTTTGGGGAGAGGGTTAGGGTGAGGGGACACCAAACCGCAGAGGAGCCCAAATCCATGCCATCACGCCCCCCGTTTTTTGCCAGCGCCCGCGGACGCCTGCTGATTTTTAATCTGCTGGTGGTCGCCGTTACGCTGATGGTCAGCGGCGTGGCGGTGCTCGGCTTTCGTCACGCCAGTCAAATCCAGGAGCAGGTGCAGCAGCAAACGCTGGATGATATGACCGGCAGCATGAACCTCGCGCGTGATACCGCCAACGTGGCGACGGCGGCGGTGCGGCTTTCGCAGGTGGTGGGCGCGCTGGAATATAAAGGTGAAGCCGAGCGGTTGAAGCAGATGCAAACGACGCTGCGCCACTCGCTGGAGCAGCTTGCGGATGCGCCTCTGGCGCAGCAGGAGCCGGCGCTGGTGGCGCGTATTATTCAAAGAAGCAATGAATTACAGCAGAGCGTGACGGAGATGCTTGAGCGAGGGCAGCGACGCCATCTGGAGCGTAACGCGCTGCTGAGTTCTCTGTATCAAAGCCAGAGCTACCTGCGCCATCTGCAGGACATTAACCGCCGCTACGGCAGTAACGTGCCGGATGCCCAACAGCTTACGGAAATGGACCGGCTGATTATCGCTGCCATAGAAACCCCTTCGCCGCGCGCGACCGTACGTCAGCTGGACGCCGTCACGACGATGTTGCCCCGCAGCGCAGCGCAGCCCGTTGTGAACGCGGTCCTGCCCGATTTCAACGATGAGCTGCATAAGCTCGCCCCGCTGTCGAAGCAGCTTGAAGAGAGCGATCTGTCGATCAACTGGTATATGTTCCACATTAAAGCGCTGGTGGCGATACTCAATGGCGATATCAATCATTACGTCGAACAGGTGGCGCAGGCCTCCCGGCTGCGTACCGTCCAGAGCCATCAGGAGCTGCGCTCCATCAGCGTCTTTATCAGCGCCTTCGCCGTGCTGGCGCTGATCATCACCGGGTGCGCCTGCTGGTATATCTACCGCAACCTGGGCTCCAACCTGACGGCTATCTCCAGGGCGATGTCGCGCCTTGCGCACGGCGAACAGGACGTCTCGGTGCCCGCGCTGCAGCGGCGGGACGAGCTGGGCGAGCTGGCGCGCGCGTTTAACGTTTTTGCCCGCAATACCGCCTCGCTTGAACACACCACGCGGCTGCTGAAAGAAAAAACCTCGCAGATGGAGATCGACCGCGTCGAGCGTCAGGGGCTGGAAGAGGCGCTGCTGCACAGCCAGAAGATGAAGGCGGTCGGACAGCTGACCGGCGGGCTGGCGCATGATTTTAACAACCTGCTGGCAGTGATCATCGGCAGCCTGGAGCTCACCGACCCCGAATCAAAAGACGCGCCGCGTATTACCCGGGCGCTAAAGGCAGCAGAACGCGGCGCGCTGCTGACCCAGCGCCTGCTGGCGTTTTCCCGCAAGCAATCCCTGACGCCGCATGCGGTAGAGATGCTGCCGCTGCTCGAGAACCTCCGGGAACTGATGCGCCACTCCCTGCCAGCCACCCTGACCCTGGAGATTGAAGCGCAGTCCCCGGCATGGCCCGCGTGGATAGACGTCAGCCAGCTGGAAAACGCCATTATCAACCTGGTAATGAACGCGCGTGATGCGATGGAGGGGCAAAGCGGGGTGATCAAAATTCGCACCTGGAACCAGCGCGTGACCCGCAGCGACGGGCGAAGGCAGGATATGGTGGCGCTGGAGGTCATTGACCGCGGCAGCGGGATGTCTCAGGAGGTGAAATCCCGAGTCTTTGAGCCGTTCTTCACCACCAAGCAGACCGGGAGCGGGAGCGGGTTAGGCCTGTCGATGGTCTACGGTTTTGTGCGTCAGTCCGGCGGTCGCGTGGAGATCGAGAGCGCACCGGGGCAGGGAACAACCGTCCGGCTTCACCTCCCGCGCTCGACGCTTCCCGCCGCTTCCGAGGATGAAGCGCTGTCTGCCACCGCTACCGTTGAGAACGAGCGGCTGGTACTGGTGCTGGAGGACGAAGCCGATGTCCGTCAGACCTTGTGCGAGCAGCTGCATCAGCTCGGCTATCTGACGCTGGAAGCAGACAACGGCGAGCAGGCGCTGAGCATGCTGGCGGCATCGCCGGATATTGGCCTGTTTATCAGCGACCTGATGTTGCCGGGAAGCCTGAGCGGGGCCGAGGTGATTAGCCAGGTGCGCAGTCATTATCCGCAGCTCCCGGTGCTGCTGATCAGCGGCCAGGATTTACGGCCAGCGCATAACCCTCAGCTGCCGGACGTTCAGTTGTTGCGTAAGCCGTTTACACGTGTGCAGTTGGCGCAGGCGTTGCGGAAGGTGATGCTAATTTGAGATTCCTCCGCTACCCCCGTTTTCTGCCTTTCATTACCGTAAAGCCAGTTAACCTGCGAGTCTGGCCTTATGAAACGTTACTCAACTGCTCTGTTATTCGGTCTGCTGTCACTTACCAGCCAGCTGGCTCACGCCGATATTGTTGATGATGCTATTGGCAATATTCAACAGGCGATCAACGATGCGTATAACCCCAGCAGCAGTCGTAATGACGATGACGACGATCGTTACGATCGAAGCCGTCAAATGGACAGTCGACAGTACGACGACCGCCGTCGGCAGCTTGAAGACAGACGACAGCGTTTAGACGAGCGTCAGCGCCAGCTTGATGACGATAGGCGTCGGTTAGAAGATGACGAGCGCAGGCTGGAAGAGGATTACGATCGAGGCTAAGTGCAGCCTGTTGCCCTCACCCCAACCCTCTCCCACGGGAGAGGGAGAAAACCTAATCCAGCACTAACATCATCCCGTCGTACCCCGCTTCAATGCCGTCGGGCAACGGGTTATCCATCATCCACGCGTCAAACTGATGGCTGATGTGGGTCAGGATCACCTGCGGGCAGCCAATCGCCTCGTTTAACGCAATCACGGTATTTAAGTCGCAATGGTTTCGCGGCGTCTCGTCGCGCGGTTCATGGCTGCAGTCGATAATCATCGCCTGCGGCTGGTTGTTGAGCAGGAACTTCACCGTTTTCTCCGGCAGCCCGGCGGTGTCGGAAAGCCACGCCACGCGGCTATGGGCGGACTCCAGCAGATAGCCAAACGTCAGCCTTGAGTGGTTGAGCGGCAGCGGCGTGACCCGCAGGCCCTGAAGCTCAAACATCACAAACGGCTCGACCGTGTGGCTGAAATCCAGGAGCCCCGGATGTTTAAACAGGTCGTCGCATCCTGCTTCATCCGGCGGACCGTAGACCGGGATCGTCGCGCCCACGCCCCAGCGCAGGGGGAACAGCCCCTGAACGTGATCCATATGGTAGTGCGTGAGCAAAAACTGCTGAAAGCTGCCTGCGGGCCAGTCGTCCATCAGGTGCGGAATGCCCGCGTCCAGCAGCGTCACCGCATCGTTGAATTTGACTACCGCGCTGCAGGGACGGCGGCGATAGTTATCCTGCAGGCGCGCCCGGCGGCACGCCGCGCAGTCGCAGCCAAATACCGGCACCAGCTGTGCACCACCCGTCCCCGTCAACGTGATTGTCAGACTCATAACGCACCTCTACAGCGGTTTGGTGAATCGGAAATGGCTCTGCGTATATCCTTCGCGAATATAAAAACGGTGCGCATCGGTGCGCTTCACGCTGGTGGAAAGTTCGGTCAGTTCTGCGCCTGCCTGTCGCGCAACGTCCTCAGCCCAGGCCAGCAGCTGGCTGCCTACTTTTAACCCGCGCGCCTCCGGCATCACCACCAGCTCCTGAATCTCGCCGATCCAGCGCGCGTGATGAAGGTGAAACTGCATGTGCAGGCCGATCATGCCGATGACCTTCCCGTCAAGCTCGGCCAGCTGATAGCGCATGTTATGGTCCTGTAGATTGGCAAGGTAGCCGGCGTGAAAGGCCTGATGGTCAAACTCGGCCTGCTTCAACTCGCAGATCAGGGCATAAACGCTCTGCGCGTCGTCGGCAGTGGCGGGGCGAAGCGGGCAGTCAGGCATGCTGTTTCTCCTTCTGGCGGATCAGCGATAAAAAGGTTTCGACTGACTGTAGCAAACTTCCGTCGTTATTGAGGACGTGGCAGCCCGACGGAGTGTAGCGCGCCGCACGTTCCAGGCGCTGGTCTATCTCTTTTGCGCTTTCGCGGCCACGATTTTGCAGGCGGTTACGCAAGATCTCCGGCGAAACCTCTAAACAGACCGGCAGCAGCGCCGCCTCATAGCGGGCTTTCGCCTGCGGCAGATGCGCACGCGAGCCGTTAACCAGCACGTCAAAACCCGCGTGCAGCCAGAGGTCGATTTCGATGCCCACGCCATAGTAAAAGCCGTTGGCGTGCCAGCTCAGCGCCAGCAGATTTTGCCCGGCGCGGGTAAAAAACTCCTGCTCGCTCAGGGCGATATGATTTTCACTTCCGGCGTTGGCCGCGCGGGTGATGTACCTGTGCGCGACCAACAGTCGCGCGTGTTCCTGCTGCCGCAGCGCCGACAGCAGGCTGTCTTTCCCGGAGCCGGACGGCCCCATTAACCAGATGAGTCTTCCCATCAGAACACCCTTTTTCCCTGACGCCAGACGTGGTCGATATGAACGTGTTCGCCCTTGAGGTGGGCCAGCACCAGGTCCGCGCGTTTACCCTCGGCGATTTCCCCGCGATCCTGAAGATTGAGCGCGGTGGCCGGGTTTTTCGTCACCAGGCGAATCGCCTGCGGCAGCGTGAAGCTGTTGCCTTCGTCGTCCGCCACCCGGAACGCCGCGTCCAGCAGGCTGGCGGGGTAGTAGTCGGACGAGAGAATATCCAGCAGGCCGAGCGAGGCGAGCCTGCTTGCCGCGACGTTGCCGGAGTGCGAGCCGCCGCGCACGATGTTCGGTGCGCCCATCAGCACGTTCATGCCGTGCCTGCGGGAGGCTTCAGCCGCCTCAAACGTGGTGGGAAATTCGGCGATCGCGATGCCAAGCTGGTGGGATTCACGCACGTGGTCGTGCGTAGCGTCGTCATGGCTGGCCAGCGCGATGTTGCGGTCACGACACATCGCGGCAATAGAAAGGCGGTTCGGCTGCGACCACCGTGCCGCAAGCGCCAGCTGCTCTTCCTCGTAGCGCGCCATCTCCGCATCACTGAGCGAGTATTTGCCCTGATAGTATTCGCGATACTTTTCAATGTTGGCGAACTGGCGCTGCCCCGGCGAGTGGTCCATCAGGGAGACCAGAGAGACCGGCTCGCGGCCGACCAGCTTTTCAAACAGCGGCAGGGTCGTGTGGTGCGGCAGCTCGCAGCGCAGATGCAGACGGTGCTCGGCGCGGTTGAGGCCGCGCTTTTGCGTCTCCTCCACGGCGTTGATCATCTTCTCCAGGTTCTCCAGACGATCGCCGCCGTCGCGCACGTCCCCAATCGCCACCGCGTCCAGCACCGTAGTGATGCCGCTGGCGACCATCAGCGCGTCGTGGCTGCTCATCGCCGAATGGGCGGGCCAGTCCACCTTCGGGCGCGGGGTGAAGAACTTGTCCAGATTATCGGTATGCAGTTCAATCAACCCCGGCAGCAGCCAGCCGCCTTCGCCGTCCATCGCTTCAGGGGTACGGCTCTGGGTTTCGGCAAAGGCGCGAATAACGCCTTCATGGACTTCAACCGAGCCATCAACGACTTCATTTTCCAGCACCAGCCTGACGTTATTGATAATCATGCGTTTGTCCCCATCGGGTGCAGTCTGTCTGCGACGCGGCTGCGTACGGTTTCGTCGTGGAAGATCCCGACGATTGCCGCCCCGCGCGCTTTGGCCTGTGCGATCAGCTCTACCACTGCCGCGCTGTTTTTGCTGTCCAGTGAGGCGGTGGGTTCGTCCAGGAGGAGAATCGGGTAATCGACGATAAACCCGCGCGCGATGTTGACGCGCTGCTGCTCGCCGCCGGAAAAGGTCGACGGGGCGAGGTGCCACAGGCGCTCCGGCACGTTCAGGCGCGTCAGCAGGCTCGCGGCTTTGGCGGCGCAGGTTTCGCGCGGCACGCCGAGATTCAGCAGGGGCTGCATCACCACGTCCAGGGCGGAGATCCGCGGGATCACCCGCAGAAACTGGCTCACCCAACCGATCGTCGTGCGGCGCACTTCCAGCACCTTACGCGCCGGAGCCTGGACCAGATCGACCCATTCATCATTGTGGCGAATGCGGATATGGCCTTCGTCCGGCAGGTAGTTGGCGTACAGGGAGCGCAGCAGGGTGGATTTTCCGCTGCCGGAGTGGCCGTGCAGCACCACGCATTCGCCGCTGCTGACCTCTAACGAGGCGTTTTGCAGCACCGGCAGGCGCACGCCGTTTTGCTGGTGGAGCACAAAGGTCTTACTTACGTTTTGTACGTGGATCATGTTGGCCTCGTGGCGTTTTCTTGCCGGGTGGCGGCTTCGCCTTACCCGGCCTACAAGGTACTGCGTCCGTTTTGCCGGGGTGGCGCCCTCAGTTCTGCAAAACGGACGACACCAGCAGCTGGGTGTACGGATGGTGGGGATCGTCGAGCACGCGGTCGGTTAGCCCACTTTCCACCACCTGACCCTGCTTCATCACCAGCAGACGGTCCGCCAGCAGGCGCGCAACGCCTAAATCGTGGGTGACAATCACCACCGCAAGGTTCAGTTCCACCACCAGGCCGCGCAGCAGGTCGAGCAGGCGCGCCTGCACGGAAACGTCCAGCCCGCCGGTGGGTTCATCCATAAACACCAGCTTCGGGTGGGTGACCAGGTTGCGCGCAATCTGCAGGCGCTGCTGCATCCCACCGGAGAAGGTTGTCGGCAGGTCGTCGATGCGCGAGGCGGGGATTTCAACTTCCTCCAGCCAGTGCTGGGCGGTGGCGCGGATGTTGCCGTAGTGGCGCGCGCCGGTGGCCATCAGGCGTTCGCCGATGTTGCCTCCCGCAGAGACCTGACGGCGCAGGCCGTCCATCGGGTGCTGATGCACCACGCCCCACTCGGTGCGCAGCAGGCGGCGGCGCTCGGCTTCACTCATGCCGTAAAGGGATTGGCCCTCATACAGAATGTCGCCGTTCTGCGGCGTCAGGCGCGCGGAGATGGACTTCAGCAGGGTGGTTTTGCCGGAGCCTGACTCGCCGACGATCCCCAACACTTCGCCTGGCCACAGCTCGAACGAGACGTCGCTGAAGCCTTTGCCCGGCGCATAAAGGTGGGTCAGGTTGTTAACCGAAAGCAGCGGTTTCATTGGCCGTTCGCCTCGCTCTGTTGGCGGCAGTAATCGGTGTCGGAGCAGACAAACATCCGTTTGCCCGTGTCGTCCAGAACCACTTCGTCCAGATAGCTGTGTTTGGATCCGCAGATGGCGCACGGCTCGTCCCACTCCTGCACCGTAAACGGATGATCGTCGAAATCCAGGCTTTCGACACGCGTGTAGGGCGGGACGGCGTAGATGCGTTTTTCACGTCCGGCACCGAACAGCTGCAGGGCGGGCATCATGTCCATCTTCGGGTTATCGAATTTCGGGATTGGCGACGGGTCCATCACGTAGCGCCCGTTCACCTTCACCGGATAGGCGTAGGTGGTGGCGATATGGCCAAAGCGGGCGATATCCTCATACAGTTTGACCTGCATGATCCCGTACTCTTCCAGCGCGTGCAGGGTGCGGGTTTCCGTTTCGCGCGGCTCGATAAAGCGCAGCGGCTCCGGGATCGGCACCTGGAAAATCAAAATCTGATCTTCAGCCAGCGGGGTTTCCGGAATGCGGTGACGGGTCTGGATCAGCGTCGCGTCTTCGGTTTTTTCAGTGGTATTAACGCCGGTTACGCGCTGGAAGAAGCTGCGGATCGACACGGCGTTGGTGGTGTCGTCGGCGCCCTGGTCGATGACCTTCAGCACGTCCGCTTCGCCGATCACGCTGGCGGTAAGCTGAATACCGCCCGTGCCCCAGCCGTAGGGCATCGGCATCTCGCGCCCGCCGAACGGCACCTGATAGCCCGGTATGGCCACCGCTTTAAGTATCGCGCGGCGGATCATGCGTTTGGTTTGCTCGTCCAGATAGGCAAAGTTGTAGCCGCTTAAGTTAGCCATTGGCGCGCTCCCGTTGCAGGCGTTTCAGCAGTTCCAGTTCGGCCTGGAAATCGACGTAGTGCGGCAGCTTGAGGTGCGAGACGAAGCCTGCGGCCTCAACGTTATCCGCGTGGGCCAGCACGAACTCTTCGTCCTGCGCCGGGCCTGCAATGTGCTCGCCGTAGTCCGGTGCCTGGAGAGCACGGTCGACCAGCGCCATCGCCATCGCCTTGCGCTCGCCGAGGCCGAACACAATGCCGTAGCCGCGGGTAAAGTGCGGGTCTTCATTTTCGGGCGCGACGAAGCCGTTGACCATTTCGCATTCGGTCATCAGCAGTTCGCCGACGTTTACGGCAAAACCCAACTCTTCCGGCACGATTTCGACGTCGATGTAGCCGCTGCGAATTTCGGCTGCAAACGGGTGGTTGCGCCCGTAGCCGCGCTGGGTGGAGTAGGCCAGCGCCAGCAGATAGCCTTCGTCGCCGCGCATCAGCTGCTGCAGGCGGGACGATCTAGAGCACGGGTAAACCGGCGGCGTGCGGGTGATGTCATCCGGCTGCGCGCCGGAATCTTCCTCCGCCTTCGCCAGACCCTGTTTCGCCAGCAGGCTGAAGACGTGCGGAGACGGTTCCTGTTCAGCGTCGGAAGTGCTGAGCGGCGGCGCTTCGCCGTTCGCCAGCAGGGTAAAATCCAGCAGGCGATGAGTGTAGTCATAGGTGGGGCCCAGCAGCTGGCCGCCGGGAATGTCTTTATAAACGGCAGAAATGCGGCGCTCGAGGCGCATCTGTGCCGTATTCACCGGCTCGCTGACCGCCAGTTTGGCAAGCGTGGTGCGGTAGGCGCGCAGCAGAAAGATGGCTTCCACGCTATCGCCGCTGGCCTGCTTCAGCGCCAGCGCCGCCAGCTCGCGGTCGGCGATGCCGCCTTCGGTCATTACGCGGTCAACGGCGAGGTTTAGCTGCTGCTCAATCTGGGCGACGCTCAGCTCGGGAAGCCGCTCATCGCCCCGTCGTCTGTGCGCCTGCAGCGCATGGGCAGCGGCGATCGCCTTTTCGCCCCCTTTGACGGCAACGTACATCAGCACACCTCCACGTGGGTGGTCCGCGGGATTGCCAGCAGGCGCTCGCCGCAGGTCAGGATCAGGTCAATGCCCAGCGGGAACGGGTGCGGGCGTTCGGTCAGCTCGTGAATGATGCACTCCGGCAGCTGCGGCGCGACCATGCGCTCGTCGGCGATGCCTGCCCCGGTGAGGCGCAGCATGCGGCCGCCGCTCAGGCTGGAGACCTGCAGGATCAGCGTGGCGCTGGTTTCCGGGGCGACGGCGCTGCCTTCGCTCAGGGCGTTGAGCTGTTCATGGCTGATTTGCTCATCGGCCACGGCAAACACCGCCTGCTGGGGCTGATCGACCAGCGGGGCGCCGGTGTGAAAACGCAGGTTCTGGCTGGCGATATCGTTCGACAGCGCGCCCGAGAGCCACACCGGGGTCTCGCTATCGGCAAGCGTCAGCAGCACGCTGGTGGTCGCCAGGTTCAGCGGCAGCCAGCCCTGGGAGAGCTGGTGCAGCGAGACGATCACGCCCGGCTCGCTCATCGCTTTCAGCAGGCGACGAAAACTGTGTTGGGCATCCTGGACGGCCAGGGTAAAAGCAGGTTGAAGCGTCATGCGTTGTCTCCGCGAACGAGCGTAAAGAAGTCGACCCGGCTGGTGTTCACTTCGGCCTGACGTGCGGCAATGCGTGCGGCGCGGTCGGCTTCCAGCGGGGCAATAAGGGTTTCCATTAGCGTCTGGAAATAGGGTTGTTCCTGTAAAAGCGCGTCGATCACCGCGCAGCATTCGGCGTGCGCTTTATCGCGCCCCAGCACGTAGCTGTAGCCCAGCGTGCCGCTGTTCAGACGGATCGCTGCCCGGGTGAGGGTGGCGTCTCCGGCGAAAAAGCGCTCGCCGGTGCCGCCCATGCGCGCCTGGATCTGAACGAGGCCGATCTCCGGGGGACGGATAGTGTCGTAGTCCGGCGCGAGGTTGAGCGCGTTCATGCGGCTGTGCAGCGCGGCAGGCTGAGAGTGGGCCAGCACGCGCATCCAGCGTTGACGGACGGAGGTGTCGAAATGCATTCAGTGCTCCATGGTGAATTCGATCATGTCGGCGCGGGTCAGACTGACGGAGTATTCCGTCGCGTCGATCTCGCCGTCACGGTGGTTGAGGGTGCGCACGCAGAGCAGCGGGGCCATATTGGGGATTTCCAGCACCTTGCTCTCTTTCGCCTGCGCGCGGCGCGCGCTGATGCGCGTCTGGGTGCGCCTGAGGACGACGCCCGTGGCATCCTGAAGAAAATCGTGCAGCGAACCGCTGGCGAAATGCTGGAGCACGGGCCAGAGGGCGAGGTCCGCGAAGTAGTGGTCGATCTGGCACACCGCCACGCCGTTCACCCGGCGCAGAGTGCGCAGGTGAACCACGCTGTCGCCCTCCTGAATCCCCAGCGCGTCCGCCACGTGGCTGGAGGCCGGGCGCAATACCGAGAGCAGCTTTTCGCTGGTCGGGTGGCTGCCCTGATCCAGCAGGTTCTGGCTAAAGCGCGCCTGGGCGTTAAGCGGGTAGTCGAACGGGCGCATCAGCACCAGCACGCCGATGCCCTGACGGCGCTGTACCCAGCCGCGCTCGACCAGCTGGTCAATGGCGCGGCGCAGGGTGTGTCGGTTCACCTCGTAGCGGTCGGCAAGCTGCTGCTCGGCGGGAAGATAGTCTCCGCAGCGGTAGCGCGTGCGCAGCTCCACTTCGAGCTTTGCCGCAATCTCCTGCCAGCGGGTGGGATAACTGGTCGGATGTCTGGATAAGTGCATAGAAATCAAAGCCTCGCTTCTCAGATGAAGTGCTTACGCAAACGTTGAGAGAGGAAGTCCAGCAGGCTGACGGTGACGATGATGAGCACCATCAATGCGCAGGTTTGCTGGAACTGGAAGCCGCGAATGGCTTCCCACAGGGTGACGCCAATCCCGCCTGCGCCCACCATGCCGACCACGGTCGCGGAGCGGACGTTGGACTCAAAGCGGTACAGGGAGTAGGAGATCAGCAGCGGCATCACCTGCGGCAGGACGCCGTAAAGGATCTCTTCGATTTTGTTGGCACCCGTTGCGCGAATGCCTTCCACCGGGCCGGGCTCGATGGCTTCGACCGCTTCGGAGAGCAGCTTGGAAAGCACGCCGGTGGTGTGGATAAACAGCGCCATCACGCCGGCGAATGGACCCAGGCCGACGGCGACCACGAACAGCATGGCGAACACCATTTCGTTGATGGCGCGGCAGGCGTCCATCAGGCGACGCATCGGCTGGTAAACCCACCACGGCACGATGTTCTCGGCGCTCATCAGGCCAAACGGAATGGAGATCACGACGGCAAGGGCGGTGCCCCAGACGGCGATTTGCAGGGTGATCGCCATTTCGCCGAGGTAGTCCTGCCACTGGCTGAAGTCCGGCGGGAAGAAGTCGGCGGCGAAGGTCGCCATGTTGCCCGCGTCTTTGAAGAGCAGCAGCGGATCCATCTCCGCGCCCTTCCAGGAGATAACCAGTACCGCCAGCAGGACGGCCCAGCTGATGAGCGAGAACCAGCTGCGCTTCGGCGGTGGGAGGGTGATGGTTTGCATGATGACTCCGTTGGTTTATGTCCCCTCACCCCGACCCTCTCCCCAAAGGGGCGAGGGGGAAAAGACCGCACCGAGCAGTCCCCTCTCCCCTTTGGGGAGAGGGTTAGGGTGAGGGGTAGAAAAGCGTTACTGCACCGCTTTATTCACGCTGGTCATTGCGCCGAGCGCGGCGGTCAGGCGGTCGAGATCGTCCAGCTGGGCCTGAATTTCAGACACTTTGCTGGTCTTCTCCTCTTCCTTCAGGCCCTTGTTGTCCCTCACGCCCTGCATCTGCTTAAACAGCGCCAGCTGGCGAATCGGAACCAGCTGCAGATCGCTGGACGCGCGGAACGGTGCCCAGCCCAGACGTTCCAGAACCGCTTTCTCTTCCGGCGTTTTGCCGTAGCTCATGAAGAAGTCGTACACCTTGTCCTTGGTGCTCTCGGAGAGGTTTTTACGCCACACGATCGGGTCGCCCGGGATCAGCGGCGATTTCCAGATCACCTTGATTTCCTTCAGCTTGTCCGGCGCGGAGGTCTTGAGCTTGTCGAGGTTTTCGGTGTTGTTGGTGGCAACGTCTACCTGCTTGTTGGCCACGGCCAGGGCGTTGGTCTCGTGGCTGGCGTTTACCGTGCGCTTGAAGTCGCTGGCGGAGGCGTTGTTTTTGGCGAAGACGTAATAGCCAGGGACGAGGAAGCCGGAGGTGGAGTTCGGGTCACCGTTGCCGAAGGTCAGCTCTTTGCGTTTGGCGAGCATGTCGTTGAGGTTGTTGAACGGGCTGTCTTTGTTGACGATCAGCACGCTCCAGTAGCCCGGGGAACCGTCTGCCGCAACGGTCTGGGCAAAGACCTGGCCGTTCGCGCGGTCCACCGCTTCCATCGCGGAGAGGTTGCCGTACCAGGCGATGTCCACTTTGTTAAAGCGCATCCCCTGGATGATGCCCGCGTAGTCCGGGGCGAAGAAGGCGTTCACTTTAATCCCCAGCCTGGTTTCCATATCTTTCAGGAACGGTTCCCACTGGGGCTTCAGGTTCTGCTGTGATTCCGTCGAAATGATGCCAAAGTTCAGCGCTTTTTCCTGTTCTTCCGCATGCGCCGGGCTTAACAGGGTGCTGAGGCTGAACATGCTGGTAAAGGCCAGCGCGGCAACGGCTTTGTAGCTCATGTACTTTCCTCGGATCGGGTTGAGTTAAGCAGCCTGCGCGCTCTCTTCGACGCGGTTAATGCTGCGGTAGAGATGGTCAAAACGGTCGTTGTCAAACTGGTGGCTTGCGCCATCAAAGAACACGTGCCCCTGACGCAGGGCGACGATGCGCTCGCAGTAGCGCAGGGCGTAATCCACCTGATGAAGCGTGACCACCACGGTGATGCCGTCGTGCTGGTTAATGTCGCGCAGGGTTTCCATCACGATGCGCGCTGATTCCGGGTCCAGCGAGGCGATGGGTTCATCGGCAAGAATGATTTTCGCTTTCTGCATCAGGGCGCGGGCGATGGCCACGCGCTGCTGTTGTCCACCGGACAGGGTGGAGACGCGCTGGTGGGCGAAATGCGCCATACCGATGCGCGTTAGCGCCTGCAGCGCTTCTTGTTTCTGAGAAGGGGAGAACCAGCGCAGGCAGGTGCGCCAGAAAGGGGTGCTGCCGAGCGCGCCAATCAGCACGTTCTCGAGCACAGTCAGGCGGTTTACCAGGTTGAACTGCTGGAAGATGTAGCCCGTCTGGGCGCGGCTTTTGCGGATATCGCTCGCCAGACGGCCCGCGCGCTGCACGGTATTACCCAGCAGCTCGACGTGGCTTTCCGGCGTTTTATCGCAGGTGATAAGGCCGCTTAAATGACGCAGAAGGGTGGATTTACCTGAACCGGATGGCCCGAGCAGCGCCACCATGTCGCCCTGTTGGACGGTCAGATCAACGGCGTGCAGAGCCTTATTGTGATGGAAGGTCTTGCTCAGTTTCTCGACGCGGATGACGGTTTGCATGTGCTGGGCCTCACGATAAATGTGGCCTCATGCTGGCGTATCAATGTGACATTTGGGTTAAGTGCAAGTTGCGGGAGTTTGAAGAGTTGAGGGGAATTCGATGACAATCACCGTAGGCCCGGTCAGCGCAGCGTCACCGGGCGCTGTTGCCGGATGCGCTGCGCTTATTAGGCCTACGACGTTTGTTGCTGCTTAACGACGTTGATCATCCACGGCACGCCGTATTTGTCGGTGACTTTACCGAAGCCGTGCGCCCAGAAGGTTTCCTGCCAGGCCATTTCGACGTTGCCGCCCGCAGCAAGGCTGTCGAACCAGCCTTTGCCTTCTGCCACGTCCTGGGTGTCGAGCACCAGCGTGAACCCGGCGTACTGCGCGCTGCTTCCGGGGGGCAACCCGTCGCTCATCATGATGTCGCTGCCCGCAATGCGGACGTTGGAGTGGGCTATAGCGGAATCCGGAAACTGCATACCGGACGGGCAGCCTTCTTCGCTGTGGTCGTCTTTGGGCATGTCGCCGAAGGTGATTTTATAGAGGAGTTCTGCGCCGACGGCGTTCTGGTAGAAGGCGGTGGCCTCCGCGCAGTTGCCGGCGAAAGAGATGTAGGGACTTAACGGCATAATCATTACCTCAGGTAAGAGAAGCCCGTTAAGTTTAGTTGTTGTAGGCCCGGTAAGCGAAGCGCCACCGGGCGCTTTTGCCGGATGCGCTGCGCTTATCCGGCCTACAAAAAGAGAAATCAGTTCTTTTTCACGAACTCAGATTTCAGCTTCATTGGGCCGAAACCGTCAATTTTGCAATCGATATTATGATCGCCTTCCACCAGACGGATATTCTTCACTTTGGTGCCAATCTTCAGCATGGAAGAACTGCCTTTGACTTTCAGATCTTTAACAACGGTGACGCTGTCGCCGTCTGCCAGCAGATTACCGTTCGCATCCTTCACGACCAGCGTTTCGCTGTCCTGCGAAGGTTCTGCATCATTCCATTCGTGAGCGCATTCCGGGCAAATGAACATGCCATTATCTTCATAGGTGTATTCAGAATTGCATTTCGGGCAGTGTGGGAGTTGCATGTCAGTATCCTCAAAAATGTTAACACGCTGGAAAGCGCCAGCTAAATGACGGCAGAGTGCCGAAAAAGGCGGCAAGTATAGCGCAAATCCACACTTTTGTCGGTGATATTGCGTAATAAAAAAAGTGCAAAAAAGGGTGTGGTAATGACACTTCCTGTCAGTGAGTTAAGCGATGCTTGAATCATTAAGACGGTGGAAACAAATGTCGCTAAATATATCGAATATTTTATTGCATCAAATTGCTACGCTCTCCCATTTCGGATAAGGTTAAGCAACAATCTGTTATTTATCCACGTTCTCTTACGCCAGCATCAGGCGGCGATCGAGAAATACCTCCCTTTTTAGGTGGGTAAATGGCGATGATATATCCTGAAGTTTCCTGAAAGTGAGCTACGCTTTTTATCCTTTGGTTTTCTGGCCAAAGGGGTCGTTTACACGCCTTGCACGGGTGGCAGTTTATTCTCTTTTGCCATCAAATAGTTATATTCAGCGAACATGTTTTCCATACGTGATCATATAAGCCGATAAAGCATAATAAAAAACCGGTGGCTTAATAAAAGTAATAAATTTGCGTTAAGGAAAGGCTTTTATCATGCACACACAGACCATTTTTGAATTAAGCCAGGAAGCCGAGCGCTTGCTACAGCTCGCCTTGCAGAATCTTGATACGTTGAAATCAATGCCAGTTGCGATGCTGGATAACGCCACTGCCGCTATTACGGGTATTAATAACAATGTATTGCCTTTACATTTCAGCGCGCGTGGCGTTGAGGCACAACAGGCAATGCTGAATAATGAATTACGCAAAATTACCCGCCTCGAAATGGTATTGGCCATTGTGGGCACCATGAAGGCGGGTAAATCGACCACCATTAATGCGATTGTGGGCACCGAAGTGTTGCCAAACCGCAACCGACCGATGACGGCGCTTCCGACATTGATCCGCCACACGCCGGGCCAGAAAGAGCCTGTATTGCATTTCTCACACGTTTCTCCTATTGATACGCTGATCCTGCAGCTGCAGAAAAAACTTTGCGATTACGATCGCGGCAAGCTGGCGCAGCGTCTTGAAATAGATAAAGACATGAATACGCTGCTGGAGCGTATCGAAAAAGGGGAGGCGTTTGAGAAGCACCATCTGGGCGCAGAGCCGATATTCCACTGCCTGAAGAGCCTTAACGACCTGGTGCGGCTTTCCCAGGCGTTGGGCGTTGATTTTCCGTTTTCCGAATACGCCGCTATTGAACATATCCCGGTTATTGAGGTGGAGTTTGTGCATCTCGCCGGTTTGGATGCGCATCTTGGCCAGCTAACGTTGCTGGACACGCCGGGGCCGAATGAGGCCGGGCAGCCGCACCTGCAAAAAATGCTCAGCGAACAGCTCGCGCGCGCGTCGGCAGTGCTGGCGGTGATGGATTACACCCAGCTTAAATCTATCTCCGATGAAGAGGTCCGCCAGGCGATTTCGGCGGCGGGGAAATCGGTGCCTTTATATGCGCTGGTGAATAAATTCGATCAAAAAGACCGGAACAGCGACGACGAAGAGCAGGTCCGGGCGATGATCTCCGGCACCCTGATGAAGGGGAATATTTCCCCTGGCCAGATTTACCCGGTTTCGTCGATGTGGGCCTATCTTGCAAATCGCGCCCGTTATGAAATGAACGCCCATGGACGGCTCCCTGACCATCAGGACCAGCGCTGGGTGCAGGATTTCGCCGAGGCCGCGCTTGGGCGACGCTGGCGCACGGCAGATTTGGACGATATCGATCATATCCGTCATGCCGCAGACCTCCTGTGGGAAGATTCGCTGTTTGAGCAGCCGATCCGTAAGCTGATTTATGCCGCCTACGCTAACGCCTCGCTGTTCGCGCTTCGCTCGGCATCGCACAAGCTGCTGAACTACGCCCAAAATGCGAGAGAGTATCTTGATTTTCGTCATCAGGGGCTGACCGTGGCGTTTGACGAGCTTGAGCTGAATATCGCCCGGCTTGAAGAGGACATGGCGATGCTGCAGACGCGTCAGAATGTGGTCAGCGATGAGGTTAAACATGAGGTAGAAGAGGCGCTCAACGCCACCGATGAGTTTATGAACCGGCAGAGAGGCGCGCTTCAGCAGGCTATCGGCCATGTTTTTAGCCACCATAACCTTTTAGATCTGGCCGGCAGAGACCCGCTGAGCCTGCATGAGGATGAGCCCGCAGCGCTCGGCCAACTTGTGCTGGAAGACGAAGGGCAGGCACAGGTTGTGTTGAGTAAGATCAGCTCCTCATGCGAGCTGATCATGCTGGATGCGCAGAATAAGATTGGCCGCGAGCTGGCCTTACGCTTCGATCAGCTGGAGTCTACGCTGGCGCGTTCTTTAAATGAGGCGATGCGCCCGATTGAAATGCGGATCAAAGAGCAGCTGAGCCATGCGGGGTTTAGGGCGCGGATTAGCTTCCCGGCGTTTCAGGCGAACCAGCTTAACTTCAACACGCGAGCCCTTTTTAACGACGCCATTGTGCTGGACAACCGTCCTGCAGGCCAGCCATCCGGGGCGGGCAGTATGCGTGATACCGTTTCGCGCTGGCTGAATAATCCGGGCTGGGGTTGGGAAGAATATGTGGTGGCGCGCACGCGGTATGTTATTGATGTCGTCCAGCTTCATGACAAATTTAAGCAACATATTGATCAGTTCTGTGAACAAATTCGTAAAGCTTTGGCCGCGCAGGTCGATGTCTCTGTTACGGCAGGCATGGCAACGTTTTTTGCAGAATTCTCGCTATGCCTGACCGGGTTACAGGAAAGCTTGCGTGATAGCCTCGCAGTGCGTCAGCAGAATGAGCATTCGACCCGAGCGCTCAGCCAGCTGTTGAAGCAAAGTATTACGACTGCGACGTGGATTCAGGAAGATACCCGACTGTTACGCGATGATATTCAAACCCTATTCGCAGCAGAGCAACCATGACAACACAGCTACTGGACGGTCCCGGGCGGACGCTGGAGTGTATTCATCCAAAATTTATGGTCGATCTGGTTCAGGGGGGGGACGCTGCGCGTCATACCCACCTGAGGCCACAGCAGCTGCAGTTTCGTGAGCGTTTGACTCAGGAGATTATGACGCATACCCGGCTGCGGCCGTGGGCGATGGCGGGAATGCTCAACGAAAATGCGGCGCTGCGTCTGGGGTTGGCGGAAAAGCTGGCGGGCATGCTCGACCCAGGGCATCTGGCGTTAACCCGCATGACGGATAAACTGTTGGTACTTCGCCAACAGACAAACCCGCGGACCGCCCAGTCCCCTGGCCTGATGCAGCAGTATGAAGAACTCTCCTCTCACTTTAACCAGCGTGCCGCGTATAAAGAGAAAGCGCTCACCCAGCGCGGTCTTACGGTTCAGGCGGGCGATCATAGCGAACAGATTTTTACCCGCTGGCTCGCCGGGCACTACGACAGCTGGTCGTTGGCCGGGCGCTGCTACGTTGTGCTGGAAGAGTTGCGCTGGGGAGCCTTTGGCGATGCCTGCCGCCTGGCAAATGAAGATGTGGCGGCAATGCTTAAGGATAACCTGCGCAGCATGGCGGCAAACTATCTGGCTCAGGGCATTAATGCCTCTCCCACAACACGACATTTTTACCATCAATGGCTGGCAACACCTGCCTCTGCGGGCCTGATGGATTACAAAGAGATGCTGGGCTGGCTCGGAGACTGGTGTCAGGCGGATAAACATCCGGTGAGCTGGTCAGTAACGCAGAACTGGCAGACGGTTGCGCTGGGAATGCCGAGGCTTTGTTCGGCTAAACGGCTGGTAGATGGGATGGTGGAAGAGATTTTTGGATGAATCCCTCACCTTAACCCTCTCCCCGCGGGGAGAGAGGATGGTTTGGTGCGGAGTGTTAATGATGAAGTTCTACTGCTTTTCGTTCTACGTCCTGCTCGGGTGCATTTCCGTAGCGTTTCGCGTAAAGCGCCGTAATGATTGGCACCAGTATCGCCGTCACAATCACGCTGGCGGCAACCAGCGCCGTGGCGGACGCGGCAACCGGTTCGAAGGCGGGGTTAATCTGGGCGATAATCACCGGGTTTGCCACTGCAGCCCCTGCGGCTGATGAGGCGGCGACGCCTGCAGTCCCGTTTCCTCCTCCAATTACGCGGTCAGCAATAATCAGCGGGATACCCGTGATAATAATCACCGCAACGCCCAGCACGATGCCGAGCAGACCGGTATCGAGGATCACGTTGAGGTTGATGGTGTTACCCAGCGCGAAGCCAAAGAACGGGATCAGCACCGGCGTGGCTTTGCTGAAGAAATCACGCAAATCGTGATCCAGATTCCCCAGCGCAAAACCGATCAGGAACGGCAGGATCGCCCCGACAAAGTGATGCGGTTCGAAAGAGGCCAGACCCGCAGATCCCAGGATCAGCATCGTCATCAGCGGGCCGGATTCCAGCGACATGAGTACGAACGCGCCTGACTCTTCTTTGGTGCCGTACTGATTCATCAGGCTGGCATACAGCCCACCGTTGGTCATATCCATTGCTGAAACAATAGCCAGAACCGATAAACCAGCAAAGAAACCGGTCTGAATTCCGTTCTCCGGAATGAACATCGCACAGACCATTGCCACGACCCAGGCGACGGCAATTTTGGTCAGGACTAATGTTCCTGACTTTCGTAATACCGTACCGGTTGCGCGTAAATTAATGGATGCGCCAATACAAAAGAACCATACCGCCAGAATGGGTACCGTTCCGGTAATCATACCTTTTGTGAACCCGCCGAAATAAGCCCCTGTATCGGGTGCCAGCGTATTTAAGATTGCGCCAAGTACCAGCGGGACCAGCATCATACCGCCAGGGATGCGTTCAATCGTGGCTTTAATCTTCATGTTTCACCCTCACATCCTGCTCCGCAAGGTTTACGGAGTAATTCGGAAAATAATTTAATAAATTCAGTTAATTGACTTATTTCTTGAACAGTCAATTCGTTATCCATGCAAAAAAAAATTAAAAACAAGTGCAGTCTTTAAACTTTCAGATGAAAGCACTTCAGGCGTTGCGTTCGGATTTATGATGCGATCAATGGAATGATGATTCAATGAAAATAAAACACCGTTTTAGTTATCTTCATCACATATTTAATGTAAACAGAGAAATCGACGTCTGATAATTAAAATGTATGTAAATCTGATGTGAATAAATGTGGTTTGTTTTTTTTGATATGCAGGAAATAATGACGTACGTGAGGACTTTTTTTGGGGGGGTAAAGAAAGTCCTTATGGGAGCTAATTGACAAAGCTTGACGCCCGCTGACGAACCACAAATATATGTGTGAAGTTGATCACAAATATAAACGCTGGTAGGGTAAAGAGGTCACTAACTGCCCAGACAGGCGTCAACAGGTTCGGTTGTATCGACGTAAAACGTCAATGTAAGTAAACCTGCTACGCTTGAATAAGGGGTTCGCATGGAGCGGATCCCTGGTTCACAGATTGCACCTTAAACTGTGAAACGGACAGGGCTGAGTCTACGAGGAAAGCTATGCTTAGAAGGAAAAAGGTTAAACCCATCACGCTTCGCGACGTCACTATTATTGATGACGCAAAACTGCGTAAAGCGATCACCGCCGCGTCGCTCGGTAATGCGATGGAGTGGTTCGATTTTGGTGTCTACGGCTTTGTGGCCTATGCGTTAGGTAAAGTGTTCTTCCCCGGTGCCGACCCGAGCCTGCAGATGATTGCGGCATTAGGTACTTTCTCTGTTCCCTTCCTGATACGCCCGTTGGGTGGTTTGTTCTTCGGCGCGCTCGGCGATAAATATGGTCGCCAGAAAATTCTTGCCATCACCATTGTGATTATGTCGATCAGTACCTTCTGTATCGGCCTAATACCGTCCTATGCCACCATTGGCATCTGGGCACCGATCCTGCTGTTGCTGTGTAAGATGGCGCAGGGCTTCTCGGTGGGCGGCGAATATACCGGTGCGTCGATTTTCGTCGCGGAGTATTCCCCGGACCGCAAACGCGGCTTTATGGGAAGCTGGCTGGACTTCGGTTCGATTGCCGGGTTCGTGATGGGTGCGGGCGTCGTGGTGCTGATCTCGACCGTTGTCGGTGAAGAGAACTTCCTCGACTGGGGCTGGCGTATTCCGTTCTTTATCGCGCTTCCGCTGGGCATCATCGGTCTTTATCTGCGCCATGCGCTGGAAGAGACCCCGGCGTTTCAGCAGCACGTTGAAAAACTGGAGCAGGGCGACCGTGAAGGACTGCAGGACGGTCCGAAGGTCTCGTTTAAAGAGATTGCAACCAAACACTGGCGCAGCCTGCTGACCTGTATTGGTCTGGTGATTTCCACCAACGTGACCTACTACATGCTGCTGACCTACATGCCGAGCTATCTGTCGCATAACCTGCACTACTCCGAAGATCACGGTGTGCTGATTATTATCGCCATCATGGTGGGTATGCTGTTCGTGCAGCCTATTATGGGCCTGCTGAGCGATCGCTTCGGCCGTCGACCGTTCATCATTCTGGGCAGCGTGGCGCTGTTTGCGCTGGCTATACCGGCCTTTATTCTGATTAACAGTAATGTGCTGGGCCTGATTTTTGCCGGTCTGCTGATGCTGGCGGTGATCCTGAACTGCTTTATCGGGGTGATGGCTTCTACGCTGCCCGCAATGTTCCCGACGCACATTCGCTACAGTGCGTTGGCGGCAGCGTTCAACATCTCCGTTCTGATTGCCGGCCTGACGCCGACGCTTGCTGCCTCACTGGTGGAGAGCACCCAGAACCTGATGATGCCGGCTTATTACCTGATGGTGATTGCGGTAATTGGTCTGGTGACCGGCCTGACCATGAAGGAGACGGCAAACCGTCCTCTGAAAGGGGCAACGCCTGCAGCATCGGATATTCAGGAAGCGAAAGAGATCCTGCGTGAGCACTACGATAACGTAGAGCAGAAGATTGAAGATATCGACGTAGAGATTGAAGAGCTACAGAAGAAACGCTCCCGACTTGTTGATCAACATCCACGGATTAACGAGTAACAACAAAACCCGCCGCTGGCGGGTTTTCTTTTATTAGCAACCTGCTGCGATGTAGTCACCGTTGGCGCTGATGGGGATCACCGTCAGGAACAGGACGGTGGCGAACAGGATGAGCACAATCCCGCCAGCGATTTTGAATACGGGAACCAGCCAGCTCAGGGACGTTCCATTATCGAAATAAGTGACCGTCCGCTCACGGGCATAACGTACCGCCAGCGATAGCCCCATTATAGAGAGCGCCGTACCCAGTGACATGGTCATCACCGCCGCGATGCCCCAGGTGACAATCCCCAGTGCGTTCGAGAACATCAGGATCATGATTGCGCCACTGCAGGGACGCGCGCCGATTGCCAGAATCACCCCCAGACGAGTCTTCCAGTCACCTTTTGTCAGGTCTGCCCCAACGCCATGATGGCCGCAACCGCACTGCTCGTCGTGCTGATGCAGAGGGGAGAGTGAACGGATGGTCATCCTGTGCGGCTTAAGGCTCTTCAGAGCCTGATACATGATAAACGCACCGAAGGCGCCAATCAGCACGGCGCTGATTTTCTCCACATACCAGCGGCTGGTGCTGATATCTCCCGACGCGAGGTTCAAGCCCACCGCTAAGATGAAGACAAAGAGGATCGCGCTGACCCCCTGCATCAGGCTACCAAGAAAAGGTACGACCCGCGCGGCCAGCTCGCTTTCTTTATTAGTAGTGAGATAGGTGGTGACAATGAATTTGCCATGTCCCGGCCCGACGGCGTGAAGTACCCCATAAAGGAAAGCACCCGTTAAGAGCCATAGCCCACCGCTGTACTGATGGTTGTTTAGCTGGAGTAAGTACATCACCAGATAGCGATGTAAGGTGATCTGTGTGGCGAGGCACCACTGGATAAAGGCATTCCAGTGCGCATGGAGCGTGAATCCGGCCAGGAGAAGCGCCAGGAGCAACAACCCTGCTGTAGGAATGCGCCAGTCTCGGGTGAGACGTTGTGTGATCATGTGGGTAGCCTGCAGGGGGAATATTTGCCGCCAGTATAGTTGATTTTACCCCTGTATTCGCAGACTGACCCTACGGTCTTGAACTTAATTGTGGATAAGTCTGTGTGTAAAAAGGTATAAGGCGGGGTTTTGCTGTGGAATGCAGCAGTCAGTCATTTTTCTGTCATTTAGCGGTTGCGGCCTGCCGAGAACTCCCTATAATGCGCCTCCATCG